>ERZ1026886.2-NODE-2-length-114382-cov-43.830224_pt1 | contig 114382 bp, 75 predicted proteins | sample MGYA00380173_ERZ1026886 | MGnify/ENA primary metagenome ERZ1026886 (study PRJEB33269, sample SAMEA4719809) | human gut metagenome | biome: human-associated habitat; feature: organic feature; material: feces | place: Cameroon | collected 2013-10 ... | reverse complement strand
TAGGCTCGAAAAGGAAGACTTAACTCTATAAACCGCTATTTTATCAGCAGCCTCGAGACGCGTCGCCCCCATTAGAGCTTGCGTTTTGTGCTTGCGTTTGTTCGCATGCTTGCGTTTCACCGAAAAGCAATAAATTACAAAAGGTACACGATGAAAAAGTGGTACTTGGGACCTTTTACCACATTACAATAACTTACACACCGAGTATCTTGCATCTTACACTAATACGCTACAATTCACTGATTATCAACACTTTACTTAGTGTAAGATACTACCAACTCCACCTACACACAACCTACACAACCTGCACGCTGCCACATGGCACAAGCACGGGAGGAGGATATTACGGTATAGGGGAACAGAAAAGTCTGTTGCTCCGACAGATTCTTCTACGTCCCTGTGGCGTAAAACCCACCGCATACGACAAAACCGACTGCGAGGCAGCAGGGTGGGGTGTGTAAGATGTGTGCAGGGGAGTGTAAGATACTTTGAAATCATCTTACACTCTTGAAATAGTTGATTATCAACTTGTTACGCACAAAGAGTGTAAGATGGCAGTAAAAGCACACACTCTCTTTTACAAGAGGGGTGAGGGCGAGAGGGCAAATATTAGTGTACAAATTGTACACTTTTTTTGATGGGTGCAATGTCTTGGTATTACCTTTGCAGCACTTTACTTTTGTACTAAACCAAATTGCATAGACAACCATGAAACGAATGCTTAACAGAATGCTGCGCTTCTATAAAATAAAAGCTGCATCTTTTTTCCGACGCGTCTCGAGGCTGCTGAAAAAACCGACGCGTCTCGAGACTGCTGAAAAAACCGACGCGGGACGCGTCGCCCCCATTAGAGCTTGCGTTTTCTATCAGATTGACAGGTTAAAAAGCGGATTTGAAGCCCTGGGAAGAACTGTTATGCCAAGAAATTACGCTCTAATGGGGGCGACGCGTCTCGCGTCGGGATTTTTTCAGCAGCCACATCTCGCGGGCATTTTTCAGCAGCCTCGGGACGCGCCGCCCCCATTAGTGCTTGCGTTTTTTCTTGATTTCATCACTTTTCTGCGCCATTTGATTGGGTGGCGCATTGACGAAGTCAGGGGTGTACGCCCCCCGTTGTTTAGTACACGTGCCGCAGTCTGCCATTTACAGCAGGCTTTAGCGGCCGCAGCCAACAAGGGGCATACATCAACATAATGATTGATGTATGCCCCTTGGTCGGCATATAACAAATATGTGTATCGTTGTGATTACTTAATCACCTTGCGGCCCGTGTTGGTAACGTATACACCATGTGAGGGCTGGCTCACGAGGCGGCCTTGCAAGTCGTAGTAGCTTGTGGGCACGATTGCGGGGGCGGTAGTGGCGTGTACACCTGTGGCAACGTTTGAAACTTCAAATGTCCAGATAGAAGCACCGTAAGTTTTGGGCTTCAATATGACATTGTTCTTCCAGGCGTTAGGATTGGTATACCAGCTGAATTCGCCATTGGCAGTGATAATCTGAATACCTGTTTTACCTTCGTCGCAAGTGTATTCGTTCAAGCCCCATTCGTAGGGCGAACCAGTCTTCAAGTTCGTACCATCGGCTTCAGTGTCGATGTAGGCAGGTTTGCCTGTCAACTTGCTGATGATGCTCACCTTGTCGCCTTTCTTGACAAACTGCCACAAAAAGCTATCGCCCTCGCCCTTGGTGCGCGGTGCAATGGTGCCATCGGCCTGTGCTTCGGCATAATAGGTGTCGAAGAAGGCATTGCGAATGTAGTAGTAATATGATTCGTCAATTCCACTGATGGGCGATACGCGCGGCATAGCTAAGTATTGTGCGTAAACCTCCTGATATTGCTTGTAAGCAGCTTCGCTCACACTGCCGGCAGCTACAGCTGCAGTGGCAGGTGCGATAAGGTCGTTTGAAAGCAGGGCAATGGCTTCTTCGGTAGGTTCGCCCATTGCGCCGGGGTTGCTCTCGGCCACAATGCGGTTAGCCTTCTTTACCAAACCGTTGAGCTGTGCTGTAAAGTCAGTCACCTCTTCAAGGTACCAGGTGCCCTGGTAGCAGAGTGCTGCGTTAGTGCCAGCCTTGACAAGACCTGTGCAGTCGGCTGAGAGGTATTTGCCGTTGGTGCCAATATTCAGCGCACCAGCCACATAGCTGTATTTGCCTGAGGCTACAGTAGCTTGGGCAATGGTGAGTGTGGTGCCAGCGTCGGCCAGTGTGATATTAGCGTTGTTGTCGGCGGGCATAACAACCTGCTTGCCAGTGAGCACGCTTGTCATAACATAGCCACCGTCCTTGGCCGTGAACTGCCAGAGCTCTTCGGGTTCAACCTGCGGCGTGTAGTGGAAACGGATTTGCGAACCATCAACATAGGCTGTTGAACCAACGTATTTAGCCTTGTAGTAAGTAGAGGCAGAAACGAGTTTGTATGTTTTACCCTCAGCAGGCATGGTCACAGCAGCCGTTTTGTAAGCCGCGATGGCAGCCTTGAGCGCAGCTACGTCGCCAGTGGCACCATTGTCGGCGATGAAGGGAGCGTAAGCTGAGTTCAACTTTTCGTATTCCGTTTGTGAGGGATAGCCCACCTTGCCAGGCTTAGCGTTCTCGAGCAAAGTTGCGGCTTCTGCTACGGCAGCCTCCTGTTCGGTCAAGTCGGGCTCGTCAAAGTAGTGAGTGGCGTAGGTAAGCCCCTTGGCATCGAGAATGTCGCGGTTCTTTTGCAGACGCATGTAGAAAGAAGCAAAGTCCTTCTTGGCAGCAGGCAGCCAGCCCGTTTCAGAGAGGGCAAGCATACGCGGCAGCAGCTGGTATTCAACCTCTACGCTGTCGTTGCAGGTTTCAGTCCACATATTGCCCTGTACACCAAGGCAGAAGTCCTCCTTGCCGCTAAGGCTTGCCACAGGGTTAACACCATATACAGTTTCAACGCTGTTGACCCAGTTGTCGCCCCAACCGCCTTGATACTTTTCGTTAACATCTACTTCGCTCAAGGGGACCTGCATCATGTCGAAGTAAAGCGACTGGTAGGGCACTACAATGCTCTTAAAGCCCTTGTCGGCAGCCTCCTTGCTCTTGTTGATGTTGTTCCAAGCCATGATAACAGGCTTCACGGTGTTGTCAGATTTCCAGTGAGCCAAGAGTTCGTCCCAGCAGATGATGTCCTTGTCATACTTCTCTTTGAGGTAGAGGCCGAGTTTTTCAACCAGCCACGATTGCAGTTCGTTCACACCAGCCAAGCCCTCGTCCTGTACACGCTTCAAGCAGTCGGCGTTTTTGCTCCATTGGTCGGTCGGACACTCGTCGCCGCCAAGGTGGATATACTTGTAGGGGAATACTTCAGCCATGTGGCCGAGCACACACTTCAAAAAGTCGATTGTCTCGTCCTTGCCAATGTTCAGCACGTCCTTTGATATGCCGCCATCAATGCGCACTTCGTACTTCTTGGTGGGGTCGCAGCTAAATTCGGGGTATGCTGCCACGGCAGCTACCATGTGGCCCGGCAGGTCAATTTCGGGAATAATCTCGATGTTGAGGCTCTTGGCGTAGGCCACGATCTCGCGCAGGTCGTCGAGCGTATAGTACATGCCGCGGCCATATTCGGTGTCGTCAAAGAACTTTGACGAGCCGCCGGCGTTAACGAATGAGCCTTTGCGCACAGCGCCCACCTGGGCCAGTTTCGGATATTCGGGAATGTCGATACGCCAGCCCTGGTCGTCTGTCAAGTGCCAGTGGAAGCGGTTCATCTTGTAAGTGGCCATGATGTCGAGAATGCGCTTAACCTCTGTCTTCGAGAAGAAGTGGCGTGCCACGTCGAGCATGTAACCACGGTGGCCGAGCTGCGGTTGGTCAGCTATTTCCACACAGGGCACGGTCCAGTCAATGGCGGTGCTGGCGCCACTGCGGTTGTATATTGCGTGTGGCATGAGCTGCTTAAGTGTCTGAATGGCGTAGAAGAAACCTGTAGAATCGGCAGCCGCAATATTGATGCCTGCTTCGGTTACAGTGAGTTTGTATGCCTCGTGTGCCAAAGCGGCGTCCTTGGTCATAACTAGACTGGTAGCAGCCGTTGTAGGATTAACGGGCACCTTGATGCCGCTTGTCTTTTCGAGTTGTGTGGCAAACTCCTGTGCATAGCGTGCCACGGCTTCATCGCCAGCAGGGGTGGTGATAGCAGTGAGCTGTTTGAGGTTGAATGTGCCCTCGTTGCGCGTAAGGTTGGCGGGGTAGGGTATGAGGGGAAGCATGTTTTCAGCTTCGCCGAGCAAATCCTCAGCCTTTACAAAGGTAAAAGGTTGGTCTGCGCTTGCTATGTCGTTCCACAGGCCAAGCGATTTGCCAGCGCCGGCACCGCCCCATTGGTTCATGTATACCTTCGTGTTGGCCTTAGGTGAAAGTACCCAACCATCGGCATAGCTTGTGTTGGTTGTGGCTTGCCACACAAAGTGGGTGTTCTCGTTAGGTGTGTTACCTGCCATGAACATGCCATTCTTTGCAGTTGTGGTGGTATAGAGCTTCATGCCGTTCTTACAGGTCAGCGTGTAACCTGTAGTGGCATTGCCTTCAATTTTCCACAGCTGGTTCTTGTTGCCTTTGAAACCGGCAGTTTTAACTTCGGCACCATCGCCTTTAGCTTCGAGTACATTGTTCTGGTTCAAGAATTTGAGCACGTACCAATGCACTTGATCGCCCGAGCTCACTTGTGGCTCGACGGGTGCTGCATTGAGGTGTAGCACGGTCATCACCAGCGTGAGCAGTGTCAGTAATCTTAGTTTCATAGATGTGTAGTGTTAAAGTGATATATAATATTTACTTGTTGGTTGACAGGTTAACGGGTTGACTGGTTAACGGGTTGATGGGCTGGCAGGTTAACGGGTTGACGGGTTAACGAGGCTGCTGAAAAATGCCCCGACGCGAGACGCGTCGCCCCCATTAGAGCGCAATTTCTTGGCATAACAGTTCTTCCCATGGCTTCAAATCCGCTTTTTAACCTGTCAATCTGATAGAAAACGCTACCACTAATGGGGGCGACGCGTCCCGCGTCGGTTTTTTCAGCGTCCTCGTTGACGGGTTGCCCCTAATTCCATCCGATGCTTTGTCGTAAGCAGATGTTAGTAAAAAAGCAAGAGGGTAGAAGAGTGGGGCGCATCATGTTTGTGCTCCAATCTCCTAACCTCTTGCCTTATTCTTCATTTATTACCAAATGTCCTCACCAGTAGGAGAGTCGTAGACTTCGCTCGGGCAGAACTCGAAGTAGTCGAGGAAGAACTGCGAGTTGGGGTTGTCCACAGCGCATTTGAAACGTATATAATATGTTTTGTCCTTGTCAAAGTATTGACGCTTGATAATGTAGCGCAAGTTCGGGCCATAACCACCGCCAGTGTAGTGCTCGCGCACGGTAGTCTTGCCCTTGCTGCCATTTAAGCACCAGTAGTTCGGGCCTTTGAGGTAGCCCATGTTGCGCAGGTTACGGTCGCACTCGCGACACATGGCCTCGTCAAAGTTGTTGTCCTCGTCCTTCACCCATATTTTGCCAGGCCAGTCGGTAGCGGCATTTTCACGCTGGTCGATAGGCAGTGAGGTTGGTGTGACAGGATAGCTGTTACCCTCGTCAAGGTAGCACTGCACCATTGAACGATGGCTGTTGTTAACCACACCCATGCGCAGCTCGTAGCTGCCGCTCTTGGGCACGGGGGGCAGTTTCATTACAAAGTTGTACGCACCAGTCACCAAGAACTCGTCGCCTTGTGCGTCCTTCCAGCCCGGGCCACCGGTCGATTTAGAACTCAGATAGAATATCTTAGTGTTCTGTCCCTCATTCAGAATGTTGCTGAAATAGCCCTTCGGGAAGTATTGGTAACCATCGCTGATGCGCAAGTCGTTCGACAGCATTTCGGGCAGCATGGTAGTTACATCAAATCGAATGCGCTCCGAGCCCAGTGCCGTGTAAGTGTCCTTGCTGTTGACAAGAATGTGGTTGATGGTGTAGAAGTAGCCGTTCAATGCGTTGTTGGGGTACACCTTGGTGTCGCCATTCTCGTCGGCCACCTCGTTCTGCTCCATGATGCGCACATTCAAGCCGTTTGCCACCGAGTTAGGCGTATGGCCAAGTTCCTCGTAGGTGCCATTAAAAGAGTCGTCGTATCGGCTGATACGGTTTATAAAGTAGTGTGTGGCATCTTCGCCAGCAGCCATGTTGTAATCCGAGCCGCCCACTTGCGTCACCTTGAGCAGTGCGCGGTGTTTGCCAATGGTCGTGTAGTAGTCCCAAATGTTGACGGCAAGCTTTTTGGTTTGCGGGTTTTTGGTGTCGGAACCAAGGTCGTAGCCAAATTCGTTGTAGTGCTGTACGATGCCATTGAGCGGCATGCCGCCTTCAAGAATGTGGTAAGCCACAAAACGGTTGAGCGTATTGTCCTCGTTGGTGTAGTCACCCTTTGCGGTTTCGCCCATCACGGCCTCACACTTGCTTTCCAGCGCCTGCAGTATGGCGTCCCAGTTCTTTATTTTGTTGTCGCTGTTAGCGTTCTCGTCATATTCGGGCAATGGAATACCCCACTCGTCGTGCAGCACCTGGTCGGGCTCAACAAAGGCCGTGTAGCGCACGCGGCGTTTTGACATGAAGGGGTATTTGCCACCTTCGCCCTCAAAGTACTCTTTAGTACCAATGCGGCCGGCGTAGTCCTTCAAGTACTTATCTTCAGCGTTAGTACTGATTTTGGTGTCGAGCTTGTCCTTCCAGCCGGTCAAGGCCATTAGTTGGCCCATGATGCGGGTGTTGGGGGTGCTGGCCACGATGTCGGCCACGCTCTGTGTAGAGGGGAATATTACGTGGTCAACCGTGTGCAACATACCATTGCTGGCTTCCGCGTTCGATTTGATGATTTTGGCATCAGCGTTGATATAGTAGTCACCGCTCGCCTTTTGTTCGCTGGTCAGTCGACGGTCGTCGAGTGTGGCAAAGCCAAATGTCGTACCGTTAGCCGGGAAATCGGCCAGCTCATAGGCGGCATTGTCGCCGTTGTCGATGACGCAGTTGTAGGCAATCATCTTCTTCTGTTCGTCGCTCAGTTCGTTGATGCTGTTGAGCTTGAGCTTGTCATGCAAGAAGGTTTTGAACGCCTCGTTGGTAGGTGCGAACACGGTGTAGTTGCCGCGCGACGACAATACGCTGATAAGCTTTGAGGCATTGTCGGAGGTGCCCAACTTGACGTCGGACAGAATTTTGATAAAGTCCGAATACTGTGCAGTGTCGCTCTCGAGAAGTTCTACAATCTGCTTCTTCTCGGCGATGGCATAAGCACTTTCGTCGATGTTCTCTTTGCAACTGTAAAACGTGATAGGCGAGAAAAGTGTGGCCATTGCAACAGCTGTGCTGCATAACCATTTTGCTGTTTTCACTGTTTCCATATGTTGTATTGTCTTGTATATTCATAGTACAACTTGCCGGCCCTTGTATCGACCCTCAAGTTAGCACTTTCGGAAAAGTGTGTTATTCAGCGCAAAGGTACTTATTTTTTGAGATAACCGAAAGGAATGCAATGCTTTTGTAACAAAAAGGTGTATTAGAGGGTGGAAATAGGGTAGGGGGTTAGTGGGTTAGTGGGTTAGGGGGTTAAAAAGTTAGTGAAGGTTAGGAGGTCGTGGGTTAATGGGTTAGGAGGTTAGTGGGTTAAAAAGTTAGTAAGGTTAATGGTTAGAGGGTTAAAAGGCAAGTAGCTTGATGGGTCGGTATGTTCTGCACTGCTCATCGTATCGAAATAGAAAACTGATGAGAAATGTGAGAACTTTACTAACCTTTTAACCCCCTAACCCTCTAACCCCCTAACCTCCTAACCTTCACTAACTTTTTAACCCCCTAACCCATTAACCCCCTAACCCCCTCAACCTACACCTTTTGCGCCTGTCGTGTGAGGCGTTGGGCGTAAAGTTCGTCGATGATGCCGTCGGCCAGACCGATAACAGGCACATGTATGTATTCGGCATGCACGGTGCGGGCAATGCGCAGAAATATCTCCGCCGCGGGTATGATAACGTCTGCGCGGTCGTTCTTGAGCGCAAACTGCTCCATGCGCTCCTCCACGCTCAAAGGTTTGAGTTCGTCGTAAATGGCCTGTACCGAGTAGATGGGCATGCGTTGCAGTGCGCGGTCCTTGACAGCCGTCATGCGGTAAATCTTGTTGATGTTGCCGCCCGACCCAATGATGTTGATGTGGTCGATGCCGTTCTGCATCATCATGTCAAGGTCATGTTCAAGTCGCAACCATTCGTCGTCGCGCACATTGCCGGTGAGCAGTCGCACCGTGCCAATGTTGTATGAAGCAGAGCTGAGCAACTGTCCGTTGCACAGGTGGTTCACCTCGGTAGAGCCACCGCCCACGTCAACGTAAATGTAGTTGCCCGTGCGGTCGGCCATGCACTCAAGGTGGTTGCTATATACAATGTGTGCCTCCTCCTTGCCATCGATAATCTCGATGTTGAGTCCGGTGTCCTTCAGTATGTGTGCTATTACTTCGGGCCCGTTCACGGCATCGCGCATGGCTGATGTGGCACAGGCGCGGTAATCGTCCACGTCGTAGATCTTCATCAGCTGGCGGTAAGCCTTCATGAGCCGGCGCAACTTGTCGGCCTTCTTGTCCGACAACTCGCCGTTGGCAAAGATGTCGAAGCCCAGGCGCAGCGGCACACGCAGCAACATGATTTTCTTGAATTTGCTTTTGTCGTCAGCCTTGCTGTCAATGCTTTTGATGAGCAGTCGCACGGCGTTGGAGCCAATGTCGATTGCGGCGTAATTGAGTCGTGCCAAAATGTATGGTGGTTTTAAGTTGATGAGTTGATGAGTTGATGAGTTGACGAGTTTGCGGGTTAACAAGTAAGTATGCTTTATACATTGTTATGTTAAGGTCAAGGATACTTGGCAAACTTACCCGTCAACTTGTTAACCTGTAAACCCGTCCCCCGTCATCCTTGTTCTTCGGCCTCCATGTCGCGGTAATGCTCATACAGCGCCTCTTGTGAGCGGAACGGGGCGGCTTCGTCACCAGTCTGCCAGGGCAGATTGCGGCCAGTGCCGTCGACAACGCGCCCCTGCTGATTGTCGCGCAGCGCATAGTCAATCACCCGTTTGAGGTCGTCCTTAATAGCCGGGTCATAAACCGGTGTCACCACCTCGATGCGGCTGTTGAGGTTGCGTGGCATCCAGTCGGCCGAGCCAATAAACATCTTGTCCTCGCCTGCTGCACAGAACTGGAAGATGCGTGCGTGCTCAAGGTAGCGGTCGATGATGCCCACAATGCGTATGTTGTCGCTCTTGCCCGCAATGTCTGTCACCAGTGAGCAGTTGCCGCGCACCACCAAGTCAATCTTCACCCCGTTGGCCGAAGCCTCGTAAAGTTTCTTCACCATCATGGGGTCGGTTATGTGGTTGATTTTGATGCGTATATAGGCAGGTTTGCCCGTATTGTGGTTCTTAATCTCGTCGTTGATGAGTTTGACAAAGCGGTTGCGCATCTCGTTGGGCGACACAAGCAGTTCCTTGTATTTGGCGGGCAGATAGGGCTGCTTGATAAAGTCGAACACCTGGGCCACATCGCGCACAATGTTGCGGTTTGCCGTCATGAGCATATAGTCGGTGTAGCAGCGGGCATTACCCTCGTGAAAGTTGCCGGTGCTCACCACGCAGATGTCCGCGCCCTTGCGCATGCCGATGTGCGTGATTTTGGAGTGCACCTTCAGTCCTTCAACACCAAATATGACGTTGATGCCCACCTCCTGCATCTTTTTCGACCAGTTGATGTTCGACGCCTCGTCAAAGCGTGCCAGCAGCTCAATCACCACCGTCACCTGTTTGCCGTTTTGGGCAGCGTTGATGAGTGCTTTGACCACCTTCGACTCACGTGCCAATCGGTAAAGCGTGGTCTCGATGCTCTTCACCTCCTTGTGCACGGCAGCCTCTTGCAGCAAGCGTATGTATGAGGCAAAGTCGTGGTAAGGCACATGAATGTAGCGGTCGCGCTGGCGCACGGCGGCCAACAGCGAACCCTCGCCCATCAGCTCTTGCTTGAGCACGGGTGTCCACTTGGGGTATTTAAGGTCCTTGCGTCCGCAGTCGGGGAACGACATCAAGTCGCGGTGGTTCTGATAGCGTCCGGCAGCCAATATGGTGTCGAGTTTGTCGATGTTGAGTTTGCCCAACACGCGCTTGAGCACATCGCGCGGCATTGATGCGTCGTAGATGACTCGCAGCGCCTGGCCCTTTTTGCGGCTCTTCACGCCTTTTGAAATCTTCTGCATCAGACCAGTGCGCAGGTCGTTGTCAATCTCCATCTCGGCGTCCTTGGTAAACTTGAAAGCGTAGGCTTCGAACACCGAATAGTTGAGTCCGGCAAAAATCAGCGGCAGTGCGCAGCGCACCACGTCGTCAATGTACATGATGTAGGCGTTGCCGTCCTTGTCGGGCAGTTGCACAAAGCGGCCCACAAGGTTGACGGGCAGCTGCAGCATGGCATATTCGGGGTGAGTCTTGTCGCTCTTCTTGCGCATTTTTACAGCCAGATAGATGCTGTCGTCGGGAGCGGTAGACAGGTCCTTGACGGCCGAAAACCATACGGGGGCTATAAAGCCGTCGAGCTTTTGGTAGTAATATTGTTGAATGTACTTGCGCTGCTCCTCGTCAAGTTCGGTGTCGTTGACCATGCAGATGTGCTCCTGTCGCAAGTCGTCCTCCACCTGCCTTATGGCCTGTTCGTACTCTTTGGCATAGTGTGCGTTGAGCTTGTTGATGACCTTCAGCGTCTGTATGGCCTCGTGGCGTTCGTCGCGCGTTTCCTTGTCGTTGCACTCGGCAATGCGGTTGAGCAGGGCCACGCGCACACGGAAAAACTCGTCGAGGTTGTTGGAGTAGATGCCCAAAAAGCTCAGGCGCTCGAGCAGCGGAATGTCTTTGCGTTCGGCCTCCTGCAAAATGCGGCGGTTAAAGTACATCCAGCTAATGTCGCGTGGCACATAGTCCTTGTTGGTGGTGACGTTCTTTGTCATGTCGGTAATTGTATGTTTTTGGTTCGTTTGCACGATGGCGTTTGTGCAGAACGTGGCGGCCTCATTTGTAGGCGTGTAGCCCGGCAAGTTGGGCGCTCCGTTCCGCCAGCATGCGCTTCATGCGGTATGCTTGTTTCTGACTGCAAAGGTAGGGTGGTGGTATGTCAGTGGTGTTACAGCCGCATTACAAAGGTGTTAAGGATTTCCGTTGGCGGAATTTGGGGTAGCGGGTTAACTTGCTCGCAAATTCAGCCAAAGCCCCAAGTCTGTGTGCAGATGTGTGATAGCAAATGCTCGCGCGCACGCGTCAGATGTTTTGCACCTTTTTGCTTGCATCTTGCACAAAGTGTCTGCACTGCGTTGATTATCAGACGTTTCGGTAGTGTATGTAACTGCACTTTTAGTGTGCACTGGTGCTTGCACTTGTCTGCACTTGTCTGCACTGCAGCAGTTGTAGTGCAGATGGTGCAGGCAGGGGGTGAAAATGGTTATGCCACACGCGTTTCACGGCATAGGGGGAGCGGTCGGCCGATTGGAGCAACCGAAAATCCGCTCCCCCTATGCCGTTTCCCGCTCTGCTATCACAGTGCAAGATGGCTGTGCACAAGTGCGTGTGCAGATGGTAGTGTAGGTGAATTGTGACGTTGTCTACACTGATTAATGTGTTGTAAATCAAGTATTTTAAGCCTATTGGTGTAGGATGTAGGCAAAATGACGAAAAAGTGTAATTAGGTGTATTTGTCTGCACGCGTGGTCTTGGCACATGGTTGGACCAATGTGCAATGACGTGCCAGAGAGGTAAAAAAATATTTTTGCGCACAAGCTTAACCAAAAAATGCCAAGTTAGCTTTGCAAGTTTCGGTACAACTTTGTACCTTTGCCTTGAATTTTCAGAAATCAAGTTACAAATGGAGACGTTTTTCAAATCGCACGCCTATCTGATGGAACATTTCAACGCACCGGTGCGGCGCTCGTTGATGGACACCATCGACTGGAGTTACCGTTTGATAGGTATTAAAGGCCCGAGGGGCGTGGGACGTACTTCCTTCCTGTTGCAGTATGCCAAAGAAAACTTTGACGTACGGCTTCGTCAGTGCCTGTACATCAACCTCAATAGCTTTTACTTTCAAGCACACGGCATAGTCGACTTTGCCGGGCGTTTTATGGCTGAGGGTGGTCAGGTGTTGCTCATCGACCAGGCATTTAAGTTGCCCGATTGGCGTGAGCAGTTGTGCGAGTGCTATCACAAGTACCCCTATCTGCGCATTGTGTACACCACCTCGTCGGTGAACATGGGCGATGGGGAGGACGAAACAGAATTGTCTTCGATTAGCCGCACCTACGTGTTGCATGGTTTCTCGTTCCGCGAATATATCAATCTTGAAACGAACGAGAACTTTGACGCTTATACATTTGACCAACTGCTTTCGGACAGCGAACAGATACTTAAAACCATACTGCCTAAAGTACACCCTTGGCATTATTTCCAGGATTACTTGCAGCATGGCTATTACCCGTTCTTCCTCGAGAACCACAACTTTACCGAAGCTCTGCTCAAGGCCATGAACAATATGATTGAGGTGGACTTGCTGCTTAATAAGCAGATAGAGCTGAAGTATCTGTCGCGTATCAAGAAGTTGCTCTATCTGTTGGCCATTGGCGACCCTACCGCGCCTAACGTGAGCAAATTGGCTCAGGAGATTGGTACATCGCGTGCTACGGTGATGAACTATCTGAAGTATCTTGAGGAAACGCGCCTTATCAACATGGTGCACCACCTGGGTGAGACTTTCCCAAAGAAACCTGCTGCCATTTATTTGCACGATGCCAACTTGATGTATGCGCTCTACGAAAACTGCATGACGGAGCAGACCATTATGGAAACTTACTTTGTAAACTGCCTGTGGCGCCACCACACAGTGAACAAGGGCAAGCGTCTTGGCATGTTCCGCATCAACAACGCCACAAACATTTGTGTGTGCGATCGCGCCCGCCGTATCCGCACCGCCGCCGACACTATATATGTGAAGTATAATACTGATGTCGGACGCGAAAATGAAATACCGCTTTGGCTCTTTGGCTTCCTTTACTAAGTCAATGTGCTAATGTGTTAATGTGACGCTCGCTTCGTAAGCTAATGTGCTAATGCGCATTATAACGTCTGCCAAGCACAGAAACTAAAGCAAATCAAGAACGATAATACTGGACTAAATAAAGCAACATAACATCATTTCTATTTAATAAGTAGTGTTTTGACTATGCTGATAATGCAAGTGGGTTGATACTACGTATTGTTAGGGTACGATGACGTCAATGAATTGGCTATGAAGTATGACTCCGATAGCTTAATGATGGCGTCAGCTCATTAGCATATTGACACATTGGCATATTAGCATATTAAGAACCTCGCAAAATTACAATTATGGCTAACAAGAAGTTTATTACTTGTGACGGTAACCAGGCTGCTGCGCACATTGCGTACATGTTCTCAGAGGTTGCTGCCATTTATCCCATCACGCCGTCATCACCTATGGCAGAGCACGTTGACGAATGGTCAGCACAGGGTCGCATCAACCTCTTTGGCGACACTGTAAAGGTGCAGGAAATGCAAAGCGAAGGTGGTGCCGCAGGTGCCGTGCATGGCTCACTGCAGGCAGGTGCACTTACCACTACATTCACAGCTTCACAGGGCTTGCTCCTGATGATCCCTAATATGTACAAAATTGCTGGCGAACTGCTTCCTTGCGTGTTCCATGTGTCAGCTCGTACATTGGCCACTCACTCACTCTGTATCTTCGGCGACCACTCTGACGTGATGGCTTGCCGCCAAACTGGTTTCGCCATGTTGTGCGAAGGTTCAGTGCAGGAGGTTATGGACCTCTCGGCTGTGGCTCACCTTGCCGCACTCGACACACGCGTGCCTTTCATCAACTTCTTCGACGGTTTCCGCACCTCACACGAGTATCAGAAGATTGAGGTGATTGACCAAGAGGAAATCCGTCCGCTCGTGCCTATGGACAAGGTAGCCGAATTCCGCAGCCGTGCCCTCACTCCCGAGCACCCCGTGGCACGCGGTATGGCCGAGAACCCCGAAACATTCTTCGCTCACCGCGAAGTGTGCAACCCTTACTACGACTCAGTGCCCGCAGCTGTTGAAAAGTATATGGCCGAAATCAGCAAGATTACCGGTCGTGAGTACAAACTCTTCAGCTACTATGGTGCCGACGATGCTGAACGCGTGATTATCTGCATGGGTTCAGTAACCGAGGCTGCCCGCGAAGCCATCGACTACCTCAACGCCAAGGGCGAAAAGGTGGGTATGGTCAGCGTACACCTCTACCGTCCGTTCTCGGTTAAGCACCTCCTTGCAGCTGTGCCCAAGACTTGCAAGCGCATCGCCGTGCTCGACCGCACTAAGGAACCCGGTGCCAACGGCGAACCTCTCTACCTCGACGTGAAGGACGCCTTCTACGACGTAGAGAACCGTCCCCTCATCGTAGGCGGACGCTATGGTTTGGGCTCTTGCGACACGACTCCGACCATGATTATCTCGGTTTACGACAACCTGGCGTTGCCCGAACCCAAGGATCACTTCACACTCGGCATCGTGGACGACGTGACCTTCCACTCACTCCCCTTGGAGAAGGAAATGGCTCTCGGCGGCGAAGGCATATTCGAGGCCAAGTTCTACGGCCTTGGTGCTGATGGTACGGTAGGTGCCAACAAGAACTCTATTAAGATTATTGGTGACAACACCGACAAGTACTGCCAGGCTTACTTCTCATACGACTCTAAGAAGTCGGGCGGCTTTACTTGCTCACACCTCCGCTTTGGCGATCACCCCATTCGCTCTACATACCAGATTAAGACTCCTAACTTCGTGGCTTGCCACGTACAGGCTTATCTGCACATGTATGACGTGCTCCGCGGTTTGCGCGACAATGGTACCTTCCTGCTCAACACCATTTGGGAGGGTGACGAACTGGCAAACAACCTGCCTAACAATGTGAAGCGCTACTTTGCCGAGCACAACATCACTGTTTACTATATCAACGCTACCAAGATTGCACAGGAAATTGGCCTTGGCAACCGTACCAACACCATTCTGCAGTCAGCCTTCTTCCGCATCACAGGCGTAATTCCTGTTGACCTCGCCGTAGAGCAGATGAAGAAGTTCATCGTTAAGTCGTACAGCAAGAAGGGTCAGGACATCGTTGACAAGAACTACCAGGCCGTTGATCGTGGTGGCGAATATAAGCAACTCACTGTTGACCCCGCATGGGCCAACCTGCCCGAGGACGAGAAGGTGGTTCGCGACGAACCCGCTTTCATCTCAGACATGGTACGCCCCATCAATGCACAGAACGGCGACCTTCTGCCCGTGAGCGCATTCAAGGTGTCGGAAGATGGTACTTGGCAGCAGGGCACTGCCGCTTACGAAAAGCGCGGTGTGGCAGCCTTCGTGCCCGTATGGCACAAGGAGAACTGTATACAGTGTAACAAGTGCGACTTTGTTTGTCCTCACGCTGCTATCCGTCCCTTCGTATTGACCGACGACGAGCTCAAGGGCTTCAAGGGCGAGACCATCGACATGAAGGCACCCGCCGCCATGAAGGGCATGCACTTTGTACAGCAGGTTGACGTGATGGACTGCCTCGGTTGCGGCAACTGTGTTGACGTATGTCCGGGCTTGAAGGGCAACAAGGCTCTCGAAATGGTGCCGCTCGAAGGCCAGGAGGCTGAAGCCGAAAACTGGACTTACTGCACTAAGAACGTAACCAGCAAGCAGCACTTGGTTGACATCAAACTCAATCCCAAGAACTCTCAGTTTGCTACTCCGCTCTTCGAGTTCTCAGGCGCTTGCTCTGGTTGTGGTGAAACACCGTACGTCAAGCTCGTCAGCCAGCTCTTTGGCGACCGTCAGATGATTGCCAACGCTACGGGTTGTTCATCAATCTACTCAGGTTCTATCCCCTCAACACCTTATACTACCAACGAGAAGGGCGAGGGTCCTGCATGGGCCAACTCACTCTTCGAGGACTTCTGCGAGTTTGGTATGGGTATGATCCTTGCCAACAAGAAGATGCGTGCACGCATTCAGAAGTTGCTGCAAGACGTTATTGCCACTGCTGAGGCTCCTGCCGAATACAAGGCAGCTGCTCAGGAATGGATTGACGGTCAGAACGATGCTGAGGCAAGCCGCGCTGCCGCTCTTAAGCTCGAGCCTATGATTAAGGCTGGTGCCGAGAAGGGTTGCGACACTTGCAAGCAGCTGGCCGAACTCAGCCACTTCCTTACTAAGCGCAGCCAGTGGATTATTGGTGGTGACGGTGCCTCTTACGATATCGGTTACGGTGGTCTCGACCACGTGCTCGCCAGCGGTGAGGACGTTAACATTCTCGTGCTCGATACTGAGGTTTACTCTAACACCGGTGGTCAGGCTTCGAAGGCTACTCCTGTTGGTGCCATCGCACAGTTTGCCGCAGCCGGTAAGCGCGTGACCAAGAAGGATCTTGGTCTTATGCAGACTACTTATGGCTACATCTACGTGGCTCAGGTGGCTATGGGTGCCGACCAGGCTCAGTGCCTCAAGGCCATCAAGGAGGCTGAGGCTTACCATGGTCCTTCACTCATCATTGCTTATGCTCCTTGTATCAACCACGGTTTGAAGATCAAGGGTGGTATGGGTCGCAGCCAGGCTGAGGAAGGTCGCGCAGTAGCTTGTGGTTACTGGCACTTGTGGCGCTTCAACCCCGAACTCGCCGACCAGGGTAAGAACCCCTTCACTCTCGATTCTAAGGAGCCCGATTGGGACAAGTTCCAGGATTACCTCGACCACGAGGTGCGTTTCCTCTCGCTTAAGAAGGCTATGCCCGAACAGGCTCAGGAACTTTACGACGAGACTAAGCGTGCTGCACAGCGTCGCTACGCCTCTTATGTGCGCAAGACTAAGGAAGACTGGTCTTTGCCTCAGGAGTAAACGTTTGATACATAGATTTCAAGTCGCACCCACGTGTGGCGTGTGACTTGAAATTGCAAAATAAAAAGCGCATTCCGTATGCTTGAACGAGCATTTCGGAATGCGCTTTTTTGTTGTGGCGATGGGGAATAATCAATCTCTGATGGGGCGACCAATCTCTAATGGGGGCGACGCGTCCCGCGTCGGTGGAAAGTGTAGAGCTCAACTCTTTATTCCTTCTTTTCCCGACGCGAGACGCGTCGCCCCCATTAGTGCTTGAGTTCTGCGCTTGAGTTCTGCGCTTGAGTTTCGTGCTTGAGTGTATTCAGCCCTTGCGCTGCCTCTTGGCACATTGGGGACACAGACCTTTGATGACGAATGAAAAGTTGTGGGCACAGAAGCCGTCGGGCAGGTTGAACTCGGGCAGTTGCACGCTGTCAAGGCAGAAGGAGCGTTGGCAGTGTTCGCAATAAAAGTGCAGGTGGCTGTCGTGGTGGTCGCAAGTCCCTTGCTCGTTGCACAGTTCGTAGTTGATAATGCCTCGTCCGTCCTCAAAGGCGTGCACCACGTCGTGTTGTAAAAAGAGCGATAGCACTCTGAATATGCTCGACTTGTCCATGGTTGGCATCATCGCCTCTAAGTTGGTAAGGCTTAGGGGCGATGCTTTTTGGCAAAGTGTGCGGTATACCAATATGCGGTTGGCGGTAGGTTTGATGCCTTTATGCTGCAATCTTAAAATGGTCTCTTCGCTGTTCATGTAGCATGCTGTGGTAAAGATGGAAATATTTTGTTGCAAACTTACGCAAAAACTGCCGTTGGCAAGCTGTGTGCGTAACAAAAAAAGCAGTCAACCAACAAGTGTTGATTGACTGCCTTACACAATTCAGTCGGGGTGACTGGATTCGAACCAGCGACCACACGCCCCCCAGACGCGTACTCTAACCGGGCTGAGCTACACCCCGAATTGCGAGTGCAAAATTACGCCTTTTTATTTTACTTGCAAACAAAACGCGGCTTTTTTTGCGTTGCTGCGGCTATTTTATTGCATTTCGGCGTAACTTTGCGCCCGTTAAACGTATAATTTATGAATATGAGCCAACATTTTAAGGGTTACCTGTACGGTTGCATAGCTGCTGTGAGCTATGGCGTGAACCCCATTTGTGCCAAGTATTTGTATCAAGACGGTTACAATTCCAACAGCGTGTTGTTTTACCGTTTCTTGTTCGGGTCGGTCATGCTTGGCCTGTTCATGCTGGTGCAGCGCAAGCGTTTTGCCATCACACGCAGGGAGGGCAAGGTGTTGAGCCTGTTAGGTGCGGTGTTTGCCGTGTCGTCGCTCACTTACTTTCTGAGCTTTCATTACATGTCGGTAGGTGTGGCCGCCACCCTGGTGTTTGCCTACCCAGTGCTTACTGCCATGCTGATGGCCTTCTTTTTCAAGGAACGGCTCAAATGGCCTTCGCTGCTTGCCATGCTGCTTACGGTGGGCGGCATAGCCTTGCTCTACAAGGACGACAGCGGGCGCGCCATAGCGCTGATGGGCATTGTGCTCATACTCGTTTCGGCCCTTAGCTATGCCATTTACATCATAGTGGTCAACCGCAGCGGCATTGTGATGTCGAGCGTCAAACTCACCTTTTATGCCATGTCGAGCTGCTTGGTGTGTCTCACTCTCTACGCCCTGCTCACCCCCACGGGCGAACTGCAGATGCTGCACACGCCCATGCAATGGGGCATGGCCCTCACCCTCGGTCTGGTACCAACGGTCATATCGCTCGTGTTTATGGCCATGGCCATACGCTGCATAGGCTCCACCCCAACGGCCATAATGGGTGCACTCGAGCCGGTAACAGCCGCGGTGCTCGGCATAATGCTGTTTGGCGAGGTGATGACCCTGCGCATAGCATGTGGCATAATGCTCATATTGCTTTCGGTTATCATGATTATACTCGACGACAAGTTGCGCCGTGCCCTGGCCAATGTGAGGGTGGTAAGGCGCGGAAGGCTTTTTATAAAGAAAATAAGGTGGCGCTAACGCCCTAATTGACATATATATCACTACCTTTGCAACATTATGAGTACACAAGACAACATATATCCCATATTCGACCGCATGCTGTCGCGCCAGGACAAAGAGCAGCTGCTCGGACAAAAAGGCGTGATGCTGTGGTTTACAGGCCTTAGCGGCAGTGGCAAGAGCACTGTGGCCATAGCCCTGGAGCGCGAGTTGCAAAAGCGCGGTCTGCTGTGCCGCATACTCGATGGCGACAACATACGCACCGGCATCAATGCCAACTTGGGTTTTTCGGCCGACGACCGCCGCGAGAATATACGCCGTGTGGCCGAGGTGGCCAAACTCTTTGTCGACACCGGCATCATTACCATAGCGGCCTTTGTGAGTCCGACAGAGGACTTGCGCAATTTGGCGCAGCACATCATTGGCAAGGACGACTTTAAGGAAATATTCATATCCACCCCGATAGAGGAGTGTGAGCGTCGTGATGTGAAGGGCCTTTATGCGCGTGCACGCCGTGGCGAGGTAAAGAACTTTACGGGCATATCGGCTCCCTTCGAGGCCCCGCAGCACCCGGCACTGAGCCTCGACACCTCAAAACTTTCGCTCGAGGAGAGCGTGGCGCAGTTGCTGCAACTATTGAACATAAAATAAATGGTATATATAACATAAGGAACTATGGAAATCAAAATAACGTCGCTCAACGACATTGACAGCGCGGCCAAGGCTTTTGTCGAGGCCATGGATCAGAATACGGTGTTTGCCTTTTACGGCAAAATGGGTGCTGGCAAAACCACGTTTATAAAGGCAGTGTGCGAGGCACTCGGGGTGATCGAAGTGGTAAATTCGCCCACCTTCAGCATTGTCAACGAATACCGTTCAGAAACTACTGGCGAACTCATTTATCATTTCGACTTTTACCGCATCAAGAAACTTGACGAGGTGTACGACATGGGCTATGAGGACTACTTCTATTCAGGCGCAGTGTGCTTTATAGAGTGGCCCGAACTCATTGAAGAACTCCTGCCGGGCGATGCCGTGAAAGTGGAGATTGCCGAACAAGAGGACGGCAGCCGCATTGTAAAATTCTGATACTGAAACCCCACTAACCCCACATACCGTTTGCTTATGAAACGATTACTCACACTGGCCATGTCGCTGCTGTCGCTCTCGGTGGCGGCTCAAACTGTGGCCGGCATGAACGAACTCAATGCTGTGCAAAAGGCAGCTGCCACCAATGTCAAGTTGACTGGCAAACTGTCGACTGGCGGCAACTCCGATTTCCGCCAGTTGCGCGACTTGTGCTATCAATTACGCAGCATCGACCTCGGTTCGGCCGATTGCGAGGCCATACCCAATAATGCCTTTCACTCGCGTCATGTGCTCGAACAGGTAGTGCTGCCCGAAAATGTGCGCACTATCGGTTCGCAGGCTTTCTTTGCTTGTACTGCACTCAACAGCATCGAACTGCCCAAAACGCTAACCCGTGTGGGCGATGCAGCCTTTTCGGGTTGCACCAAGCTGCGCGACATCACAATTAACGGCACCCCCACGTTGGGCGAGTTCGCCTTTGCCCGGTTGAGCGGACTGCGCACGCTGCGTGTCAACTCGGCCGTGCCCCCGGTAGCTTCGGCCTCCACCTTTGAAGGCATAGACCGTAAAAAGGTAAAGCTCGTTGTGCCGCGTGGCAGCGAAATGAAATACCGGCGCGCCGAGGGCTGGAACCGTTTCTTCGGCACCCCCGACAATGACAACCGCTTGTGCAACCCTGCTGAAGCACTTGTGCCAGTGCCCGCCCATCTTGAAATGACTGGCGGCAACCCCCTCAGCGTGAACCGCCTGTGGGAGGTGATGGCAGCCGATGGGTTGGCAAACGAATGCGTGCAGGCCGAGCGCTTGCTGCGCGAACGCTTGCCAAAGGTTAAGAACCCTGTCATAGCCGGCAAGGCCACCCTCACACTGGGCATAGACACAAGTTTGGCAGACGATGAGGCTTACACGCTTGAAGTCAGCGAAAAGGGTGTGACTATTCAAGGGCGCACGGCGCGTGGCGTGTTCTATGGCCTGATGACTTTCGACCAGCTGCTGCGTGGCAACGGCACATCGGCCTGCTGCGAGAGCATTCCGCAGTTGCGCATAGCCGACCAGCCGCGCACCCACATACGCGAGCTGATGCTCGATCCATGCCGCACCTTCATACCCTTTGATGAGTTGAAGGCATTCGTGCCCGAAATGGCCCGTTACAAGTACAATACCATTCACCTTCACCTGACAGATGACCAGGCATGGCGCATCGAAATAAAGAAATATCCCGAACTCACGGCGCAGGCTTCGGCCCGTGTGGGCATGGACGACATGATGGTGCCCATATCGGGATACTATACGCAGAAGCAGATGCGCGAGTTTGTTGATTACGCCGCGCAATACCACATACAGGTAGTGCCCGAAATCGAAATGCCCGGCCACGAGGTGGCAGCCATTCACGTGTTTCCAGAGCTCACCTGTGGCGCCAAGCAAGTGCCCATACGCACCACTTGTGGTGTGTCGAACGAATTGCTATGCCCTGGTAGCGAATTTACTTTCGAGTTCCTTGGCAATGTGTTCAAGGAGCTGGCCGACATTTTCCCGTCGCCCTACATACACCTTGGGGGTGACGAGGCAGGTAATCCCGCACTCAACTGCTGGACAGACTGCCCCAAGTGCCAGGCTCTGAAACGCCAGCTCGGCATAACCACTACCGACCGCTCTGAAAATTGGCGCTTGCAGGAGTACATGTTTAACCGCGTGATCGACACCCTGCGCACCAAGTATGGCAAGACACCCATGTTCTGGTACGAGACCGATTTCAAGAAGATACAACCCGGCTGCGTCACCTTTGCTTGGCGTCACGGGCTGACCAAGCGCGCGCTCGAGGCTGCGGTGGCTAATAATGCCAAAATCATGCTTTGCCCCGGCGAGCATTGTTACTTTGACTATCCCATGGCGCCGGGCGATATGCCCGAGGTTAATTGGGGCATGCCCATCATTCCGCTCAAGCGCACCTACGAGCTCGACCCGGCCTGGGGCATGGGCCCGGATTTTGAGCAGAATAACCTGTTTGGTGTAGCCGGCACATTGTGGAGCGAGTGCATCAACACCCCCGAGCGCATTTACTACCAGGCCTACCCACGTGCTTTGGCGCTTGCCGAGGTGGGATGGAGCCCTGTTGCATCACGCTCGTGGGAGGGTTTCCTCAAGCGCCTCTCGCCTGTGCTCAAGGACATGATGCGTCGTGGCATCACCTTCTCTATGCAGTATTGATCGGCTGCTGCTACCACATTAGTTGATAAGATATATCCCATTCTCCCCTCATATCACCCTTTGCCGGGTGCTATGAGGGGATTTTCATTTATTGCAGTCCGGTAAGAGTCTAAAGCACATTGTAATAATGCTTTTGCCCTTACAGGGCGCGACTGCTCCGACACGTGATACCCAGGGTGTCGCTACGCTTGCCCTGGGCTATGGTCTCCATTGGGCTTTCAGCCCGCACTTGTACATACACTTCTACTATACTGTAATTAGCAACGAGGCAGTGTATTGTAGCGTAGTCTCAGCATTACGAATGGACAAACAACCATTTTAACCTTGTAAGTGCGGGCTGAAAGCCCAATGGAGAACATAGCCCAGGGCAAGCGTAGCGACGCCCTGGGTATCACGTGTTGGAGCAGTCGCGCCCTGAAAGGGCAAAAGCATTATTACAATGTGCTTTAGACTTTTACCGGACTGCAATAAAATATTATAGCGTTTTTTTGAAATACGCAAGACAAAGTACTATATAGAGCTGTGAGCAAAAACAAAATTAATCGTTTATGACAAGATTTCCTAAGAACTACGAATTGTTTAGAAGAAGCATATATGTTTCAAAAGCATGGCAGGCGCATTCAACTTTTACCCCCGAGGAGGTGGCCCATGTAACCAAGCTTAACAAGCGGGTGGCGGAACTTACGGAATGTTCGCTCGAATATGCTGTGGCTGAGGCATTGCGTGCGAGACGAAGATACCAAGAGCAGAAATCTGCCTTTCTACGCCGATACATTATAAAGGGCACTGTAAGTTTGGGATTTGGTATACAAGACATGTTAAAGTCCTGTCCCGAATTTGGCTGCCTCTATCCCGACGAAGCGTGCAAACTTCACCGCGAAGGTGGCAAATATTGCTTGAACGAGATGTTAATGACCCGGCGCCAAGTCACAACCGTCATTCTGCACGATACCCACTTCCGCAAGTGCGAGGACCAACTGCGTAGCGAAGCAGCAGATTGGGGACACACCATGTTAGAGTCCGATGAAAACTTGAATGATAATTGGAAAGAGCTGCGTCAGCAGTACCACCTGCCAATATGTTGGTCATTTATGGACTTGATGGAAGATTTCACAATGGACGAAATTATGCGCATCACGCCCAACCTGTTTGAGATGAACGTGAATTGTGAGCACTAATACTTAACACAATCAAATAACATGACAAACAACAATCCAGTAGTGTTCGACCCCCAAAATCAGTGGGCAAAGGAGTTAGGAGCCTCATTTATAGGCAGTATGGCAGTAATCTATTTCCGCGATCATTGGCATTCTCCACAACTCGATTACTTGAAGCGAGAAGAGGCCATTCAGAATTGTAAAGACTATTGTTGCTTGATGCGCAGTATGGGCTACGTGGCATTTGTAGGCTATTCGAGCGACGATGACGAGCCACAAACGGTTATTGTATGTAATGTGCCGATAGATTTGTTGTTTGGCACCTGTACGGTATTCGACGGCTATGTGATAGCGTATCATACCCCGTGCAATAACAGCGTCAAAGTCGTGTCATGGTCGTTGAGGCTTAAAACGGTGCCCAATGAACCTTTGCCGCAGAGATCGTATGAGCATTTGGAAACGAAATATGAATACGAGGATTGGGACATTGACGAATTCCTTTCTTTGTCAAGAGATTTGTCGCAGTGCACTATACGTGGCTGTGAGTTTTGCATAAACGATATTGCAATTCTTTCAGGGCGTATAAAAGAGGTGGTGCAACAGCATTGGCCCGATAAGGACGAAGAGGCGTTGAAGTCGCTTTATGCCCAAGCACTCAATAACTTGCAGTCGCATCGCGATGAGCTGCGCCGTAGCCTGAGTAAGCCAATCAACGACTTGATAGACGAGGGGCTGATTGACCCTGACCCAAAAACAGGGGGAGATGAGGACGAAATGGAAGATTGGGACTAAATGCACGAATTAACGCGGGTTACATGGATTTAATTATCCGTGTAACCCGCGTTACAAATTACGTGGGGTGACGCGTTTCTTCAAGCATTAAGCGCTACCGCCAGGCGCAAGCACAAAACGCTATCTCTAATGGGGGCGACGCGTCTCGCGTCGGGGATAGTGCAGCAGTTATTTAGTGGGGGTGTCTTTTCTTTTAATTTTCCCGACGCGGGACGCGTCGCCCCCATTAGTGCTTGCGTTTCTTCAAGCACCAAGCGCTACCGCTAAGCGCAAGCACAAAACGCGACCTCTAATGGGGGCGACGCGTCCCGCGTCGGTTTTTTCAGCAGCCTCGTCTCGCGTTATGTCTCTGCAGCTTCATATCAGTGTATCAGTGCTCGTTGAGCAAAACCTTGCAGATGCTGTCGGCATCGAGTCCTACGATGTGACGCAATTCGCCCACGCTGCCATGCTCAACAAACTCGTCGGGCAATCCCATACGGACGATAGTGGGGGAGTAGCCGTGGTCGGCAAACCACTCCATCACGGCCGAACCCATGCCACCCATGCGCACCCCGTCCTCAATGGTAATCACGCGTTTGAATTGGCGTCCTACCTCGTGCAGCAGTTCCTCGTCGAGCGGTTTAAGAAAACGCAAGTCGTAGTGCGCTATGCTCAGTCCCGGCCGGGCAGCTTCGGCCATGCTGATGGCTTTAGCCGCCTCGGTGCCAATGGGGCCCAGGGTGATGACGGCAGCATCAGTGCCTTGCTTGAGCTGGCGGCCCCGGCCTACGGCAATCTCCTTGAGCGGGCAGTGCCAGTCAACCATTGAGCCGCGTCCGCGCGGATAGCGTATGACAAAGGTACCCTTGCCAGGCAGTTGTGCCGTGTACATGAGGCAGCGCAGTTCTGCTTCGTCGTAGGGCGAGGCAATGGTCAGGTTGGGCACGGGGCGCAAGGCCGCCAGGTCGAAGGCCCCGTGGTGTGTGGGGCCGTCCTCGCCCACAAGGCCGGCGCGGTCAAGGCACAGCACTACTGGCAGGTTGAGCAAGGCCGCGTCGTGTATCACATTGTCGTAGGCACGTTGTGCAAAGGCCGAATAAATGTTGCAGAAAGGCTGAATGCCCTCTTTGGCCATACCTGCCGAAAATGTGACAGCGTGCCCCTCGGCTATGCCCACATCAAAGGCACGGTCGGGCATGGCCTTCATCAAGATGTTCATAGAGCAACCTGTGGGCATGGCCGGCGTAACGCCTACAATGCGCGGATTTTGCTCTGCCAGTTCGAGCAGCGTCTGCCCGAACACGTCCTGAAACTTTGGCGGCTGTGGCTTTGAGGGCTTCTCGATAATGCGTTGCCCGCTTTCAACACAAAACTTGCCCGGGGCGTGCCACACGGTAGCATTCTCCATGGCCGGCTTGTAGCCCATGCCCTTGTGCGTGTGAATGTGCAGCAACTTAGGCCCCTTCATGTCCTTGATTTCGCGCAGAATGCGCACCAATTCTATTACATCATGCCCGTCGGTGGGGCCAAAATAGCGAATGTTAAGCCCTTCGAAGATGTTCTGCTGGTTGGCCAGCAGCGACTTGATAGAGTTGTTAAAGCGTATCACAGCCCGGCGCCGGCTCTCGTTGAGTAGCCCCCACTGTGTGAGTTTGCGTGATATGCAAAAACGCATACGGTTGTACCAATTGCTTGTGTGCAGGTGCAGCAAATACTCCTTCATGCCGCCCACAGCACGGTCGATGCTCATGTGGTTGTCGTTAAGTATGATGAGCATGTTGTTGGGTGTGTCCGACACATTGTTAAGGCCCTCAAAGGCCAGTCCGCCACTCATCGAACCATCGCCAATGAGCGCTACCACATGGCGGTTGGCTTCCCCCTTTTTAACGGCCGCGAGCGACATGCCCAAGGCTGCCGAAATAGAGTTTGAGGCGTGGCCGCAGGCAAAGGTGTCATATTCGCTCTCTTGTGGCGAGGGAAATGGGCGTATGCCGTGCAGTTTGCGGTTGGTGTGGAATGCGTCGCGTCGTCCGGTGAGTATTTTGTGCCCGTAAGCTTGGTGCCCCACGTCCCACACAATGCGGTCGTAGGGCGTGTCGTACACATAGTGCATGGCCACAGTTATTTCAACTGTGCCCAAACTCGATGCAAAGTGGCCGGGGTTGTCGGCCAACTCGTTGATGATGTCGCGCCGCAACTCATCGCAAACGGCAGGCAGCTCGTCAACGCGCAGCTTGCGCAAGTCGGCGGGCGAGTTGATGTGTTGCAGATATTTGAAGGGTTTGTCTTGTTCCATGCTATCAGTGCTGAGGCCATGCGCAGCGGCTCCCCTTTCGCAGAAAGTGGCCATGTGGGCGCATATCAAAGCAAAATTAGCATATTTTTCGGTAACCGCATATATTTCGCTACGAAAAACTTGTTTTGGAGTGTTAGCCCAAAACATTTCTGTAATTTTGCATACTTACTTGATACATGACAGCATAATGGACAATATAATACAGGTAAAGGGTGCAAGGGTGAATAACCTGAAGAATATAAGCCTTGATATACCGCGCGACAAACTGATAGTGGTGACTGGCCTTTCGGGGTCGGGCAAATCGTCGTTGGCCTTCGACACACTGTATGCCGAGGGACAGCGACGCTATGTCGAAAGTTTGTCGGCCTATGCGCGCCAGTTCCTTGGACGCATGAACAAGCCCGAGTGTGACTACATCAAGGGCCTGCCGCCCGCCATAGCCATTGAGCAGAAAGTGACGAGCCGCAATCCGCGTTCAACGGTTGGCACAAGCACCGAGATATACGAGTATTTGCGCTTGCTCTTTGCCCGCGTGGGCCACACCTTTTCGCCCATCAGCGGGGCAGAAGTAAAGCGCAATACGGTGCAGGACGTGGTAGACTGCATGCTGTCGTACTCTGAGGGTACGCGCTTCACGGTCACAGCCCCCATGCGTGTGCGTCATGGGCGCAGTTTGGCAGCACAGTTGCAGGTTGACTTGCAGCAAGGCTTGTCACGCCTTGAGGTCGATGGCGAGATGGTGCGCATAGAGGACTTTCTCAACGACCTGCAGCAAGGCAAACTGGTGGTAGACGATGCCCCGGCAGACAGCGACGAGGCTGGCAGTGTGGCCGCGCAGCCCGACGCACAACATTACACCATGAGCCAGGTGGCGTTGCTCATCGACCGTCTGGCGGTGAGCAAGCAGCACGATGTGCAGTCGCGTTTGGCCGACTCGGCCGAAACGGCCTTCTTCGAAGGCGACGGCACCTGTATGTTGCGCTTTTATCCGGCCCGCATACTGCACACCTTCTCCACACGTTTCGAAGCCGATGGCATGAAGTTTCGCGAGCCCGACGACAACATGTTCTCGTTCAACTCGCCCATTGGCGCTTGCGAGCGTTGCGAGGGGTTTGGCAAGATAATGGGCATCAGCGAGCATCTGGTAGTGCCCGACACATCGCTCAGTCTGATGCAGGGCGCTGTAATGTGTTGGCGTGGTGAAAAGATGCAAGAATGGCTGCACGAGTTTGTGCGCCGTTGCTCGCAAAAGGGACTTGATTTCCCTATATTCGAGCCTTATTTCAAACTCACACGCAAGCAAAAGGACATACTGTGGCACGGCGACAAGGCCGAGCAGGCTTTGCCCGAGGAGCAGCGAGTGAGCATTGACGCTTTCTTCCGCATGCTGGAGCGCAACCAATACAAAATACAGTATCGTGTGATGTTGGCGCGTTATCGCGGCAAAACGGAGTGCCCCGACTGTCATGGCTCGCGCCTGAAGTCCGATGCCGAATACGTCAAGGTGGGCGGGCGCAGCATAACCGAACTGGTGAGAATGCCGGTGAAGGAGTTGCTCCCGTTCTTTGAACACCTCGAACTCTCTGAGCACGATGCCGCAGTAGGCAAACGCTTGCTCAACGAAATACGCAGCCGCTTGAAATTCTTGTCGGAGGTGGGACTTGACTACCTGACGCTCGACCGCGTGTCGAACACCCTGTCGGGTGGCGAAAGTCAGCGCATTAACCTGGCCACCTCGCTCGGCTCGTCATTGGTAGGCTCGCTTTACATACTCGACGAGCCAAGCATCGGACTCCACCCGCGCGATACAGCCCGCTTGATACGTGTGCTCAAGGAGTTGCGCGACTTGGGCAATACGGTGATTGTGGTGGAGCACGATGAGGAAATCATGCGTGCGGCCGACTACATTATCGACATCGGGCCGGAGGCCGGACGCCTTGGCGGACAGGTGGTATATAATGGCCCCTATGTGGCCGACGAAAAGGCCTTGCGCGCCACATCGGCTGTATACGATGCCGACAAACAACTGTACACCTCGCACACGCTCAATTACTTGTATGGCCTTGAGCACATACCCATGCCGCTGTCGCGCCGCTCGTGGAACCGCGCCATCAGGGTGGAGGGCGCACGGGCCAACAACTTGAAAGGCATTGATGTGGACTTTCCGCTCAACGTCATGACGGTGGTGACGGGGGTAAGCGGTTCGGGCAAGTCGACACTGGTGCGCGACATATTTTACCGCGCTTTGAAACGGGCTAAGGACGAGGTGACCGAAAGGCCCGGGGAGTTTACAAAACTTTCGGGCGACATTGATGCCGTGCAGGCCATAGAATTTGTCGATCAGAACCCGATAGGCCGCTCATCGCGCTCAAATGCTGTGACGTATGTCAAGGCTTACGACGAGATACGCAAACTCATGGCTGCCCAACCCCTGGCCAAACAAATGGAGTTTACACCAGCCTATTTCTCATTCAATGCCGATGGCGGCCGTTGCGAGGAGTGCAAGGGCGAGGGTACGGTAAAGGTGGAGATGCAATTCATGGCCGACCTCGTGCTGGAGTGTGAGAGTTGCCACGGCAAGCGCTTCAAAAGCGACATACTCGAGGTGAAGTATGAGGGAAAGAACATTTACGACATTCTCGAAATGACCGTAAATCAGGCAATGGAGTTCTTCAGCGAACACAATCAGACTAAGATTGTCAACCGCTTACGTCCGTTGCAGGAGGTTGGTCTGGGCTACATCAAGCTTGGCCAGTCAAGTTCTACTCTGTCGGGTGGCGAAAACCAGCGCGTCAAACTGGCCTACTACCTTGGGCAGGAACGCTCTGTGCCCACGCTCTTTATATTCGACGAACCCACCACGGGCCTTCACTTTCACGACATCAACCGCTTGTTAAAAGCTTTCAACGCTTTGATTGAGCGTGGTCATACCATCGTTATCATTGAGCATAACCTTGATGTGATAAAGTGTGCCGACTTCATGATAGACCTCGGTCCGGAAGGCGGACGTGAGGGAGGTCAGCTTGTGGCTTGTGGCACCCCCGAGGAGGTGATGGCACAGGGTAAGGGTTACACGGCCAAATATCTGAAGGAGGCTTTGTCGTAGCGCAAGCACTAAACGCAAGCACTAAACGCAAGCACTAAATGCAGGCACCAAATGCGAGCACAAAGCGCAAGCACTAAACGCTATCACTAAATTCAAGCACTAAACGCAAGTACTAAATGCAAGTACTAAATGCAAGCACTAAATGCAAGCACCAAGCGCAAGCACTAAACGCTATCACTAAACGCTATCACTAAACTCAAGCACAAAACGCTACCACTGAGCGCAAGCACTAATGGGGGCGACGCGTCTCGCGTCGGGCATTAAGGCAAGGCTCACAGACAGGCATGTAATTAGTGCTGTCTGTGAGTCTTTTTTAGTGTATGAGCCTTTTCTTTACTTGAGTTTCGGATTTAACAAGGGCGGGCTGAAGGCCCAATGGAGCACATAGCCCAGGGCAAGCGAAGCGTCACCCTGGGTATCGCGTGTTGGAGCGGTCGCGCCCTGTAAGGGCAAAAGCTTTAAGCTATGGCGCAGTTCTTGAACATAATATACATGCGATATTCCACTCTAAGACCGCAAAATCAGCTATCAAGCAGGATAACAACATAAAGGGTTAAAGCTTTTGCCCTTACAGGGCGCGACTGCTCCAACACGCGATACCCAGGGTGTCGCTTCGCTTGCCCTGGGCTATGTGCTCCATTGGGCCTTCAGCCCGCCCTTGCTAAATCCGAAACTTGAGTTCTTTAATGCCCGACGCGGGACGCGTCGCCCCTATTAGTGCTTGCGTTTAGTGGTAGCGTTTGGCGCTTGCATTTAGTGGTAGTGGTACCTTTTACCATACTACTACAACTTACACACCGAGTATCTTGCATCTTACACTAATACATTGCAACTCATTGATTGTCAATACTTTACTCAGTGTAAGATATTACAAATTTCACTTGCACGCAACCTACACAACCCACACGCTGCCACACGGCACAAGCACGGGTAGATAATATCACGGCATAGGGGAGCAGAAAAGCCTGTTGCTCCGACAGATTTTTCTACGTCCCTGTGGCGTATGATCCACCGCATACGACAAAAATGACTGCAAGACGGCGGGGTGTGATGTGTAAGATGTATGCTGGGGCGTGTAAGATATTTTGAAATCATCTTACACGCTTGAAATCTATGTATATCAGCTTATTACGCACAAAAAGTGTAAGATGGCAGTAAAAACACAAGCACTCTTTTACAAGAGGACTGACGGGGAGGGCGCAATTATTTGTGTACAAATTGTACACTTTTTTTGTTGGGTGCAATGCCTTGGTGTTACCTTTGCAGCACTTTACTTTTGTACTAAACCAAATTGTATGACTACCATGAAACGAATGCTTAACAGAATGCTGCGCTATGCCGATGCCATTGTGAAACGTGGCGTTGACAAACTGATAGACGCCATTGCGCATAGCGCGGAACCACAAAGTAAAAACACTGAAACGCCCCAGTGGAAAAAACGCATGCGCAACGACACTGACTGCGCACCGCAAACAACTGGTCACACTACGAATTGCGGTCTGACCGAACAAGCCATTACCCTTATGACCGAACTGTACGACATTCGATACAATGTGCTTGACCGCACGCCCGAAGTGCAACGGCGCGACCAGGCGGACAAAGGGTTTGTGCCCGTGGGCAAACTGGTGCGCAACACCATGGTGATTGACTTGCACAAACGGGGCTGCATGGTGTGGAACAACGACGTGGACCGCATTGTGGAGTCGGCCTACATACCGCAGTATCACCCCTTCAGCGCTTATTTGCAGGCTCTGCCCCAGTGGGACGGCACCGACCGCGTGGGTCCACTGGCCAAACGGGTGAGCATCGACGCACTGTGGCGCATGGTGTTCGGGCGCTGGCTGCGCTGCATGGTGGCCGGTTGGGTGCAGGCCACAGCTGACGGCGCAAGCACCAGCGGCAATGCCATGATACCGCTGTTGGTGAGCGAGGAGCAGGGCGTGCGCAAAAGTACGTTTTGCCGCATGTGTGCTGCCTCCCGAACTGCGCAATTACTATACCGACAAGTTTGAACTGGCCGGTGACGAGCGTCTTGAACTGGCGCTGTCGCGCTTTGCACTTGTCAATCTTGACGAGTTTGACCGCTACAACAAGTTGCACAACGCCAAACTTAAGAATTTGGTGCAGCTTGGCACCATGCAGGCGCGCCGCCCCTATGCTGCCGGATTTAGCAAAATGGCGCGTGTGGCCTCGTTTATAGGTACCAGCAACAGGTTCGACCTCTTGACCGACCCTACGGGCAGCCGCCGTTTTTACTGTCAGGAGGTGAAGCGTGTTATAGACTGTGACACGCCGCTCGACTATGCGCAACTTTATGCACAGTTGCTGCACGAGGTGAAAAACGGCGAGATTACGTATTTTACGCATACCGAGGAGGAGCAGATACAGCAGCACAACCGCTTGTATTATCAGGCGTCCCCCCTGCGCGAGTGTTTTGCACGATTGTTTGAGTTTGCGCCCGTTGGCAACGGGCGTGAGGTGTCGGACATAGAGGGTGGTGAATGGTTGACGGCCACTGCCATTTTGCTCGAAATAAAGCGTGCCATGCGTGGTATGGGACAGAAGTTCACGGCCGTGGCATTAGGGCGTGAACTGGTGCAACTGCAAGTGCCGCGCCGGCGCAGCAGCAAGGCTACATTGTACTGCGTGAGGCGCAAGCATGACGAGGGGTTCTGAAGGCGCAGAAAGTGATGAGGCCAAGGGAATGTGGATCTGCCGCTAACGCGGAAGACATAAGAACAAAAGGACATAAGAACATAAGATATAACGTTTGTGTTAGCCGCTTAGCGCGGAAGACATAAGCAACATAAGTTTACATAAGACACACAAAAGGCCGCTGCGCGGCTGGCCACGGACTAACGTCTGCGTGGCCCAAGAGACATAGGGGCTGACGCTGTAGCGTTTAGTGCTATTGTTTTCTTGTTTATGATGTTCAGTCTTAACGGCGTAGCCCTTATGTTCTTAAGGGCACATGGACGCAAGTCCATGCCCGTGTGTCTTGAAGCTCTTATGTTCTTATGTCCTTATGTTCTTATGTTCTCCGCGTTAGCGGCCCGCTACGGCGTTAGCCCTTATGTCTCTTTGGCCATGCGGACGTTAGTCCGTGGCCAGCCGCGCAGCGGCCTTTTGTGTATCTTATGTAAACTTATGTTGCTTATGTCTTCCGCGCTAAGCGGCTAACACAAACGTAATTTCTTTTGTTCTTATGTCCTTTTGTTCTTATGTCCTCCGCGATAGCGGCTAATCTCATAGAGCACCACATTCTCCTGACCTCATCACTTTGCATATTGCTAAACGATGAGTTGCATATAAAATGCGAAGTCCCCCATTGACAAGAGAGTATTTCTATTGTCGATGAGGGACTTTTGCATTCCTTTGTTTGAAAGAATGTTGTAGTGGTCAGGGTACTATACCTTGATTTCTACTTCAACGCCACAGGGCAACTCAAGCTTCATCAAAGCGTCAACAGTCTTGGCAGTTGAGCTGTAGATGTCGATAAGACGCTTGTAAGTTGAGATCTCAAACTGTTCGCGGCTCTTCTTGTTAACGAAGGTAGAGCGGTTAACAGTGATGATGCGCTTGCGAGTAGGGAGGGGGATAGGACCGCTCACTACGGCACCAGTGGCCTTAACATTCTTCACGATCTTCTCAGCTGACTTTTCAACGAGAGTGTGATCGAAGCTTTTCAGCTTAATACGGATTTTCTGACTCATTGTGTATTATAATTGTTTGTAATGAAACACTTTGTTGGGCGGGCGGGATAAGAGTCATTCGTTATCCCGCTCCCAATCAAAGTAAAATGTTGTTGTTTGCTAAGTGTTGGCTAATTACTTAACCAAGTCAACGCGACCGTTGATTTCCTCGAGCACGCTCTTGGCGATGCTTGAAGATACAGGTGCGTGGTGGTCGTACTGCATAGAGCTTGATGCACGACCTGAAGTGATGGTACGGAGGGCAGTTACATAACCGAACATTTCGGCCAGAGGAACCATTGCCTTAACGATACGTGCACCGCTACGGCTGCTTTCCATACCTTCAACCTGGCCACGACGCTTGTTCAAGTCACCGATAACGTCACCCATGTTCTCCTCAGGTGTTACAACCTCAAGCTTCATGATAGGCTCCATGAGCACGGGGCCAGCCTGTGAGCAAGCGTTCTTGTAAGCCTGGAGGGCAGCGATTTCGAATGACAACTGGTCAGAGTCTACGGGGTGGAATGAACCATCGAGCAACTCAACCTTCAAGCTGTCCAAGGGGAAGCCACCGAGCACACCGCTCTTCATGGCGTTCTCAAAGCCCTTCTGTACTGAGGGGATGAATTCCTTAGGAATGTTACCGCCAGTCACCTTGTTGATGAACTGCAGACCGCCTTCCTTGAAGTCTTCGTCTACAGGACCAACGTTAACGATGATGTCGGCGAACTTACCACGACCACCCGACTGCTTCTTGTACACCTCGCGGAGGTTAACAGTCTTGGTGATAGCCTCCTTGTAGTTAACCTGAGGCTTACCCTGGTTACATTCAACCTTGAACTCACGCTTCAGACGGTCGATGATGATATCCAAGTGTAGCTCACCCATACCTGAGATTACGGTCTGGCCGCTCTGCTCGTCAGTCTTAACGGTGAAGGTAGGATCCTCTTCAGCCAGCTTGGCCAAGCCCTGTGAGAGCTTGTCGAGGTCCTTCTGAGTCTTAGGCTCAACAGCGATACCGATAACGGGATCGGGGAAGTCCATAGATTCGAGTACGATAGGTGCGTCCTCGTCGCAGAGTGTATCACCAGTGTGGATATCCTTGAAACCTACACCTGCACCGATATCACCGGCTGAGATAACCTCAACGGGGTTCTGGTGGTTAGAGTGCATCTGGAACAGACGTGAAACGCGTTCCTTCTTGCGTGAACGGGTATTGTAGATGTAAGAACCAGCTTCAATCTTACCAGAGTAAACGCGGAAGAATGTCAGACGGCCTACATAGGGGTCGGTAGCAATCTTGAATGCGAGAGCTGCAGTGTGTTCCTCTTCGCTCGGCTTGCGGTCTTCCTCTTCGCCAGTTTCGGGGTTTGTACCCACGATGTTGGGAGTGTCGAGGGGTGAGGGCAAGAACATACATACGTAGTCGAGCAGAGTTTGTACACCCTTGTTCTTGAATGAAGAACCCTGAGTCATAGGAACGATGTCCATGGCGAGGGTACCCTTGCGGATAGCGGCCACAATTTCCTCTTCAGTGATTGAAGAAGGATCGTCGAAGAACTTCTCCATCAAGGCTTCGTCGCACTCAGCGGCAGTTTCTACCATCTTGTCGTGCCATTCCTGAGCCTCGTCTTTGAGTTCGGCAGGAATTTCGTCTACTTCGTATTCAGCGCCCATTGTCTCATCGTGCCAGAAGATAGCCTTCATCTTGATGAGGTCAACGATACCCTTGAAGTTTTCTTCGGCACCGATAGGAATTGAGATTACACAAGGATTAGCGCCAAGAATGGCCTTCATCTGGCGTACAACTTCAAAGAAGTCGGCACCTGAGCGGTCCATCTTGTTTACATAACCGATACGTGGTACGTTATACTTGTCAGCCTGACGCCATACAGTTTCAGACTGGGGTTCAACGCCACCTACTGCACAGTAAGTTGCTACAGCGCCATCGAGCACGCGGAGTGAACGTTCTACCTCGGCAGTAAAGTCAACGTGTCCCGGAGTATCAATCAAGTTGATCTTGTAGATCTGGTTGTTCCAGTGCCATTGGCAGGTAGTGGCAGCTGAGGTGATAGTGATACCGCGCTCCTGCTCCTGGGCCATCCAGTCCATGGTAGCGCCACCATCGTGTACCTCGCCAATCTTGTGAGTTTTACCTGTGTAGAACAGGATACGCTCAGAAGTTGTAGTCTTACCGGCATCGATGTGAGCCATGATACCGATGTTACGAGTCAAATGTAAATCGTGCTTTGCCATCGTTTAATGTATTCTCAATTGAAATTAGAATCTGAAATGAGCGAATGCGCGGTTGGCCTCGGCCATACGGTGCATATCTTCCTTACGCTTGAAGGCACCACCCTGTTCGTTGAAAGCGTCCATGATTTCGGCAGAGAGCTTGTCAGCCATAGTCTTGCCACCACGCTTGCGGGCGAAGGCAATCATATTCTTCATGGCTACTGACTCCTTGCGGTCGGGGCGGATTTCAGTAGGAACCTGGAATGTGGCACCACCGATACGGCGGCTCTTAACCTCTACCTGGGGAGTGATCTTGTCGAGGGCTGCCTTCCAGATTTCGAGGGCGCTCTTTTCCTGATCCTTCATCTTCTCGCCTACGATGTTGAGGGCGTTGTAGAAGATTTCGTAAGAGATAGACTTCTTGCCGTCGTACATCAGGTGGTTAACGAACTTTGAAACTTTTACGTCGCCGAATACGGGATCGGGAAGGATGACGCGCTTCTTTGGTTTAGCTTTTCTCATTTTGAGTAAAATTGGTTTTAGTAGGGCTGCAATTCAGTTCTTCAACTCCCCGTCGGGAGTTTACTCAACCGCTGCAAACCAAGTGTGAATAAATAAAATGTGTATATGCAGACGCACCTTGGTGGCGCATGCTGTCATCGTTTTGTTTAGGGGGGGGCTTGAAACGGCAAATATGCAAATATGGAATGGTGTGTTACACGTTATACGCTTGCAGCGCCAAATCACTGTCAAGCTTCCAACATTTGCACATTCTCACATTTGCACATTTGCACTGTTCAAGATAGTGTAGAAGAATTACTTCTTAGCGGCCTTGGGACGCTTTGCACCGTACTTAGAACGGCGCTGTGTACGGTTGGCAACACCGGCAGTATCGAGTGTACCGCGAACGATGTGGTAACGTACACCAGGGAGGTCCTTAACACGGCCACCGCGTACGAGCACGATGCTGTGCTCCTGCAGGTTGTGGCCTTCGCCAGGGATGTAAGAGTTAACTTCCTTAGAGTTAGTCAAGCGCACACGGGCTACCTTACGCATAGCTGAGTTAGGCTTCTTAGGTGTGGTGGTGTACACACGCACGCAAACGCCACGACGCTGGGGGCATGAGTCGAGTGCCGGAGACTTGCTCTTTTCGGCTGCTACGCTTCTGCCCTTTCTTACCAATTGTTGAATAGTAGGCATTTCTTTGTTTTTTTATTGTTATATATTGTTTTATTATTTGCTGTAGTAAGAGGTGTAGGTGTACACTACACCATTCGGGCTGCAAAGGTAGCAACTTTTATCGGAATAACCAACGAAAAGCGTGCCTTTGTCAGCAACTTTTTCGTATTTTCTCAGCAACGGCCCCTCCGTTTGGCGCAGCGCAACTGTTTGCATTGGCTGTACCGGTGCGGAGGGACTGTTGTGTTGTTGTGCCGTTGGGCAGCGTTATTGTTTGTTGCTGATGGGCAGCACGGTTTCGACGGAGCGTATGTGCAAGTCGCGTTGCGGGAAGGGTATCTCAATGTTGTGGGCATTGAGTGTGTTGTAGATGGCCTCTTTTATGCGCCCTGTCATGACAAATTTTTGTTCGACGAGCACCCAGTAGGTTACGAACAGGTTGACACTGTTGTCGCCAAACTCGTCAAACACCACGCTGATGGGCTGCTTGGAGCTGATGATGTCGCGGCCGTCGGCCTGCTTGCCTTGCAGCTGTTTTACTGCGTCAATGAGCATTGTGCGCACCTCGTCCACGTTTACGCCATAAGCCACGCCAACGGGCACTTTCACCATTTCGTAAGAGTGGTTTTTGGTGATGTTCTTAAAGTTCTTGCTAAAGAGCGAACTGTTGAGAAACGCTATTACGCAGCCGTCGGCGGTGACAATTTGTGTGCTTTGGTAGGTGATGCTGTCCACCTTGCCGCGTATGCCGTCACATTCTATAAAGTCGCCCACACGCACACGTCCGGTCATGAGTGAAATGCCGTAGAAGAAGTTTTCGAGCAAATCCTTCATGGCAAAGCCGACACCTGTGGCCAAACCTGCCGAAATGACTGAGATGGCGGTTGAGGGTATTTTGAGCAAGCGGATAGATATGATGGCGTAGAGTCCCCACACGCAGATGCCAATGATGTTGTTGGCCAGTGTAAAGTTGGGCTTGCCGTTGACCACCACTTTGCTCTTGTGGTATTTGTGGTAGAGTGCCTTGATAAGGTAGTTGAGGTAGCGGAAAACGAAGTATTGTGATGCTACCGCTACAATTTTGGCCAGTGAGAGTTGCACCACATCGGGCACGTTCAAGAAATTGAACATGAAGATGTTTGTCACGGTGGCGGTGAGATCGAACACGTTTGCAGCCCACCAGATAGAGAGCAGAATAGACAACACCCCCATAACAGGCACCACCGACATGGCTACAAAGTCGTACAACCAAGTTTGGTTGATATGCTTTTCGTGCCGTTTGCGTATAGCCTCCAATATGTTGAGGCGTGCCACCTTGTTGTTGGCAATCTCGCCAATGTGTTTGGCCAGATAGCGCTCTTCGTACACGGCCAGCAGGTCGTAGATGCAAGTAACCGTCTGTATGCAAGCCAGCTGGAACATCCACCATATCAATATCTGTACCGAGAGCAGCGTGTAGCCGTACCATGCGGCAAAGGTTGATGCCACCATGATGGTGAGCGACACCCAGGTGTAGAATATGTCGCTGCGCGGAATATTGTTGTTGTGTCGTCTGATAACGCTCCATTGCCACAGGGTGAACGCCAGCAGTATGGGCGGGAAAATCAGTTGCACCAAGTTGTTGGGTATGAAGATGATGCGGAAACTGATGACTACGAAAGACATCAGCATAATGGGCGTATAAATGCGGAAACCGCTCTTGATTTGGTCACCTTTGATGCGAATAAGCAGCGATACGAAGATGACACACAGCAGCCATGCGTACTCAATGAGCAGTTTCGACGCCATGAGGAAGAAGTTGTGGTACATAAATGTGCGGCACACCATGATAGATATGGCAAAGATAATCATGGCGGCAGCCAGAATGAGGCACACCTTTTTCTTCATGAACTCTTCGGTGCGGAAACGCTTTGGTACAAGCCAGCGCACCAGCACATTGCTTAATAGCGAGGCTACGAAAATGTAGAACAGTACAAAGATGCTCAAGCCCACTACGATAGGTCCGCGCCATTGCGACTCTACGTTGTGCTGCTTGTTCTTGTCCTGTACTTTCTCTACGTCGTACTTTTCGTTGGCATCGGCCTTGGCCATTTGCAGATAACGCGAAAACTGGGCCAAAATCTCAAGGTAGTTGGCGTCGCCGTTAATGAAAATGTTGTGCTGAATGGCAGTATAGCGTTGCAAGGCATAGTCGTTGAGCTTGCCCAGCTTGCCCGCTGTCATTTTGTAGTGCTGGTTGTCCTGCACCACGCTCTGCTTCATGCGGTCGAGGTTGTCGCGCAGGGCGGTGGCGTACTTCAGGCACGAGTCGCGGTCGGTCTGTCCTTGCTTGCTGAGCATGAAGGGCTGCATAGCACCGTTGGGGGCGGGCTTGCCGCCAATAGGCCCCACCAGCAGCGGCGTGGGCTGTTTGCCTTTGACGGGCACTTGCGGGTGTGCGTTGTTGCCGGCCACGGCGGGCGGAATGGTCTGGAGCGAACTGATAAGCGCGTTATAACGGTTCAGTTCCGTATTGATGCGGTCCAAAATCTTTTGGTACGGCATGCTGCGCTTGTTAAACTCGTGGTAGAGCGATGTGGCCTCGTGGCAGGCATACGTCATGTCAAACGTAAAGTCCTGTTTCTGCGAGTACAGCATCAGCCCTATTTGGTCGCTGCGCTGCATGAGCGATATCATCTGCTTGTGCTGCATCTGCGCTATCACATTGTAGCGTGCGATGTTCTGTTTCTGTTCGTTATATGTGTTGGCCAGTTCGGCTCGCAGCACAGCCAGCGTGGCGGCCAAGTCCTTTTCCTTCAGCACGGCGTGCGATGCCAGGGGCAGGCAGCAAGCTATTGCCAGCAACCACACCTTGAGCATGACGTCAAGTCGTTTGCGTAATATGTTCATGTACAAATAGTTTGTTGTAGTCTTTGGCGGGGGGGGCAAGTTAACGGGTAAGTATGTCGTCCTGTATATCCCTTATATTATAAGGTGGCAAGATAAGTAACGTAAAGCCTGTCTGCCCGTTCACTAATCTTGCCACCCGATGCGGGCATCAGTCCTTGTAAATAGCCTCCTTTATGCCCTTTGTGTTGACAGCGTCCTTGGTCAGTTCGGGCACATTGTAGCTCTTTGGCAACAATATGTTTTGCACAGGGTTGAGCTGCGGCAGCAAAAAGGCCTTGTGTCCCTGGCCGTTGCGGTCGAAATAAGCAATGTAGGGGCGGGTGTACGACCCGTCGTCACGACGCGAGGCCACCACTATCCAGCGTCCGTTAGAGCTCCATGTGTGGTAACTGTCAGCGTCCTTGCTGTTGGTGGCTGTGAGCGGGTAAACCTTGCCCGTTTGCAAGTCCTTCACATACAGGTCGGCAGCCTTGTGCCAAATGTGAAATTGCCCGTAGTCCGCCAACGTAAACAGCAAATAGCGTCCGTCAGGACTCACGCGTGTTACGGCGGCACTCTTACCCATGGCGGCGCAATCCACCTCCACCTGTGGTGTGCCAAATTGGCGGGTGGCTGGGTCGAAAGTCATGCTCATCACGTTGTAACGCACGTCCCTATATATGTGTGTGATAATTTCGCGTCGCACGCTGTCGTTTTTGCCGGCAAACGCCTCGACGTGTGCCGATGTATAGTAAAGTTTGCGTCCGTCGGGTGCCCAGCACGGAAAGGTCTCCATGTCGGCGTCCGTCTTCAGAATGTTCGACACCTCTCCCTTGTCCACATCGTAAAACACGAGGTCCGAACCATAGTCCACCACCTCAATCTTTTGGTGGTTGCGTATGTGGAAAGCCTGTCCCGTCTGGTTTGACGAGAACACCACCCAGTTCTGCGTAGGGTGCCAGGTGGGGTATGTGGCGCCGGCCAGTATGGAGTCGCTCTTGATGGTGCGTTTCTCCACCTTGCCATTCTCAATAAACACTGTGCCGCCATGCTTGGCGCGTACATGGAACAGCATGCGCTTCGTGCTGTAATTTTGGTAGTTATGACAGTTTACGCAATGGTTGTCTTTGTCGTCGTATTTGTCATTGTTTTCGTAGACAGTTTGCACGTCAAAGCCCTGCAAATCGCGCTGATACAATCCCATTTGGCGGTACAACTCATACGACGGCTCAATCAGTCGGTACGACAGGTAACGGTCAATGTCCTCTTGTGCCACACTGATTTTGTACGACGGAAACTTTACCCATTCGCCCTCGCGCTTGGCGTAGAGTGTCACGTCAAGGTCCTTTCCGCGGGCAGCGTTGAGCATCTGTTTCCATTCGAGCGAGTCGAATTGCAACACACCGTCCTTGCCGGCAGCGGCCAGCACCTGGTGTCCTGCACCCTCGATGCAGCCCACATATTCGTCGCCTGCCGACTTTACCTGCACATTAAGCGGTGCAATGTTGGGCGGCACCACAATGTCGCGGTAGTCGGGGTATATTTTAGCGGTTTCGTTCACGCTTGTGGCCTCCGTTGGCACCACTGCCGTCGGTTTGCAAGCATTGAACATGACCATGCAGCCCATCACAAGGCCCGTGGCCACACATTTATATATATGGTGTATATTCATTGTGTTCTATTGAAAGCATGCCAAGTGACACATCAGTTCACCTGCGATTGGTTCTGTTTAGGTTTGACCACCTGGTCGGGGGCGTTATTCTCGGTGTAGTAATAATACACATACGTGCCCAGCCAGCGCTCACGCAGCTCGTGACGCAGCTTCAAACGGTTCTTCTTGCCCATGTAGGGCTTGGCGTCCATATAGAACGAACTGATTTCGCCGGGTACAAACTGTCCCACTTGCGGGAACTGTTGCAGCAAGCCATGGTTCTTGACATTCAGTATGGCCAGAGCCTGTTGCATGGCACTGGGGAATGAAGCCCCCTTCTGCGCCAAAATTTGTGCACGTGCCAGGAACGATTGCAAATCCTTGCTGTAAAGGCAGGCCGCTGCCGACGTAATGAGTGTGGCATCGGTGCCCGAGTTCAGTCCTATGTTGTAGCCAAGGAACAAGGGCTGTTGGTAGTTCTGCTCAAAACGCTCTTCTCTCGGGTCGAGCGACAGTACATGTTGCAGTTCGGCATCGTCCTTCACCAAGGCCGGGTTGTCAAGCATGGCCCAGTATTTTTCAACAAAAGCCCCCTCAAGTGGCATTTGGTCAATCAGGGTGAGGTATTTGCGGCAAAGGGCCTTCTCGCCCATCAGCAGGGCGCACACCGCCATGCGCTTGTAGTAAAACAGGCGCGGTCCACCCATCACTACCTTGTCCATGGCACAGCGGTAACCTGCATTGAGCAGACCTGCGTGGTAGTTGCAGTCCGACTCAAACAAGCCATACTCCTCGTTGCCGTCAAGGCTGTCAAGCTTAAGTTTCGGAAAATCGTAGGGAATGTCGTATTGTCCTTCAAGCAGTTGGTCGCTCTCCTCAAGTGCCGCAGCATAGTAGGCAGCCACCGCCCGTGTGGGCTGTTTGGCCGAGCGTCCGGCGGCAATCATGTCGTCCCAATCGGCGTCCCATTGCATCAGCTGCATTTTAGCCGTCAGCAGCGTGTTCTGCCCGGCAGTACGTGCCACAGCGGTAGCTCCGGCACAGAGCACCAATGCTACCAGCATGCCCCACGGTTGCACCCGTGCGGGCAATTCGGCTTTAGCCTGTTTGCGTGTAATCAGCCAGCTCACAAGAGCCAGCACAGCCACTACGGCCAGCACAGCCAGGGCTATTATGATGAACAGCGACGGCTCGTTTTTGTAGTACAGGTTAACCCCGCGCCACATAATCCAGCCCAGTTGGGCCGCGGGCAGCACAAAACCTATGCCGTCCCACTGGCGTGGCAAGCGCATGGCGCGGTCGGCCAGCCAAGCCGTCAGCGTGTACACCGCAGCCATGCAGAGTGCACCGCTCCACACCCATTTGTAGACGAGCAAGGCCCAGCGCCCCACCCAGTAAATGCCGCCCATGGGCAAGCGCAGCAAGCCGTGCATGGTGTCGGCTGAGGCCGATATGTAACTCTCTTGTTCAGCTCGGGCCAGCACATCGCCGTAGCCCCATGTTAAAAACAAAAAAAGTGCTGCAAATCCCACAATGTATGTAGCCCACCGCGCCACACAGGGTTTTAAGGCTCCAAAGCGTTTCGAAGCCTTTCGTGGTGCAGCGGTTGTGCTTTGTGGTGCAGCAGACTGCCTATTACGTATTTTATTCACAGTGTTACAGTATTAAAAATTAGTGCAAAGATACTGCAACGAAAGAGAAAAGCACTATCTTTGCAGCGAAAATATAACAGGAAATCCCCAAATGTTTGAAAATCTAAGCGAAAGACTCGAGCGGTCTTTCAAAATATTGAAAGGCGAAGGCCAGATAACTGAGATAAATGTGGCCGAAACCTTGAAAGATGTGCGTCGCGCTTTGCTCGATGCCGACGTCAACTATAAGGTAGCCAAGTCGTTCACCGATACGGTCAAGCAAAAGGCTTTGGGACAGAACGTGCTCACGAGTGTCAAGCCTGGTCAGCTCATGGTCAAAATCGTACACGACGAACTGGCAGCGCTTATGGGCGGAAAGGCTTGCGAACTCAAGCTTAGCGGCCGTCCGTCGGTTATATTGATGGCTGGTTTGAACGGTGCTGGTAAGACCACCTTGTCGGGCAAGCTTGCCCTCTACCTCAAGTCGAAAAAGAGCCGCAAGCCCCTGCTCGTGGCCTGCGACGTTTACCGTCCGGCCGCCGTTGAGCAGCTGCGTGTGTTGGCCGAGCAGATTGAGGTGCCCATCTACATGGATCTCAACGAGAAAGACCCCGTCAAGATTGCACGCGATGGTGTGCAGGAGGCCAAAGCCAAAGGTTACGACACCGTGATAGTCGATACTGCCGGTCGTTTGGCGGTAGACGAAGAACTCATGAAAGAGATTGCCGCCATCAAGCAGGCCATCACCCCCGATGACACCCTCTTTGTTGTAGATGCCATGACGGGTCAGGACGCTGTCAACACGGCCAAGGAGTTTAATGACCGACTCGACTACGAGGGCGTGGTGCTCACCAAACTCGATGGCGATACCCGCGGTGGTGCAGCCTTGTCAATCCGCACCGTGGTCGACAAGCCCATCATGTTTGTGGGTATGGGCGAAAAGATGGAGGCACTCGACGTGTTCCACCCCGAGCGTATGGCCGACCGCATACTCGGCATGGGTGACATCGTCAGCTTGGTTGAACGTGCGCAGGAGCAGTTCGACGAGAAAGAGGCACTCAAGCTGCAACGCAAAATTCAGAAGAACCAGTTCGACTTCAACGACTTCCTTGCCCAAATTCAGCAAATCAAGAAAATGGGTAACCTCAAGGACCTTGCATCAATGATACCAGGTGTGGGCAAGGCATTGAAGGACGTTGAGATAGACGATAATGCCTTTAAGGGTATCGAAGCCATCATTCTGTCGATGACACCCAAGGAACGCCAACACCCCGAGGTGCTCAACCAAAGTCGCAAAAACCGTATTGCCAAGGGTTCCGGCACAACCATTCAGGAGGTTAACCGCCTTGTCAAGCAGTTCGACCAAACTCGCAAGATGATGAAGATGGTCACAGGCTCAAAAATGGGTCGCATGATGGCTCACATGCCCAAAATGCCCGGTATGCCGGGAATGCCACGTTAAAGAATTGACCGGTTAACGGGTTGGCCTGTTGACGGGTTAACGAGTAGAGACGGGTTAACGGGTTAACAAGTTATTTTGCTCATCAAGGCTCTGTTGTCGACAAGCCGAATGTAGAAGCATGCTTACTTGTCAACCCGTTAGCCCGTCAACCCGTTAACCGATCTTCTGCTTCGCACCCGCAAACCGTACACTTGTAATCAAACACATTAAAAATACTATGACACCACAAATTATTGACGGAAAGGCCACAGCGGCTACCATCAAGGCAGAGATTGCCGAAGAGGTAAAGCGCATTGTGGCAAATGGCGGCAAGCGTCCGCATCTGGCCGCAGTGCTTGTTGGGCACGATGGCGGCAGCGAAACTTATGTAAAAAACAAAGTGCTGGCCTGTGAAGCCTGTGGTTTCCAATCGTCACTCATTCGCTACGAGGACGATGTGACGGAGGCAGAACTCCTGGCCTGTGTAGACCGGCTCAATCAGGACCCAACGGTTGACGGCTTCATTGTGCAGTTGCCCTTGCCCGCACACATCGATGCGCAAAAGGTAACAGAACGTATCGACCCGCGCAAGGACGTTGATGGTTTCACCCCCGTCAATGTGGGGCGCATGGTCATAGGTTTGCCATGCTATGTGCCGGCCACGCCCAAGGGTATCATCGAATTGTTGCGACGCTACCACATCGAAACGAGTGGCAAGCGTTGTGTGGTGCTCGGACGCTCAAACATTGTGGGCAAACCCATGGCCATGCTCATGATGCAGAAGGCTTATGGCGATGCCACAGTAACTGTGTGTCACAGCCACAGTGCCACGCTGAAGGAGGAGTGCCGCCAGGCCGACATCATAGTAGCAGCCATAGGCCGCCCGGGCTTTGTCACGGCCGACATGGTCAAGCCTGGTGCTGTCATTATCGACGTGGGCACCACCCGTGTGCCCGATGCCACACGTCCCAAGGGCTTCCGCTTGAGTGGTGACGTCGACTTTGAACATGTGGCACCCTTGTGCTCTGCCATCACCCCCGTGCCGGGTGGGGTAGGTCCCATGACCATCTGCATGCTCATGCTCAACACCCTGCAGGCGGCTAAGGGAGAGTAGTGGTTGAATGCCGCTAATGTGTGGCAGCATTTGCACACGTACATAGCCCGTTGGCGGAATTGGTTGGCCAAGCAACGTGTCAACCAATTCCGCCAACGGCTTTTTATATGTAGATTTTACCTTGTAGGCATAGTCCCTTACCAGCAGTTGCCGTATGGAGCCGCTGTGGTGGCACAGAAGCGGGTGGGGCGCACGTTTGGTGCAAAAAGTGCGGGGCGTAAATGATATGCCGCAAACCCGCATGAGGAGGGACGGAAAAGTCAAATAAATAAAGCTAAACTTGTGAGTGCCACAATAAAACATTATTTTTGCCTTAAAATAAAAACGACAAACACAAAACGAAATGAAAATTGCATTGATTGGCTACGGCAAAATGGGCCACATGATAGAAAATATAGCGCGTCAGCGCGGACACGAAATAGTGTGCATCATCGACATAAACAATATGGACGACATAGAGAGCGACGCATTTCGCAGCGCTGATGTGGCCATAGAGTTTACCAATCCTACCGCAGCCTATGGCAATTATCTGCGTGCCTGGAAGCAGGGCGTGAAGGTGGTGAGCGGCAGCACAGGCTGGCTTAAAGACCATGAGGCCGATGTGCGCAAGGCTTGTACCGAAGAGGGCCACACCCTGTTTTGGGCCTCAAACTTTTCGTTGGGCGTAGCCATCTTCTCTGCTGTCAACAAATATTTGGCCCGCATCATGAATGCTTACCCCACTTACGACGTGAGCGAGGTAGAGACACACCACATTCACAAGCTCGACGCCCCAAGCGGCACCGCCATCACGCTGGCAGAGCAGGTGTGTGCCGAGCTTGACCGCAAGGACGATTGGGTGAAGGGCGAGGTGCACAATGCCGATGGCACCATCACGGGCAGCAAGGATCAGCCTGAAAATCTGCTTCGCATCGATGCCATACGCGAGGGCGAGGTGCCGGGCATACACACCCTGACTTACGACTCGCCTGCCGACATGATACAGATAACCCATTCGGCACACAACCGCAGCGGCTTTGCCCTTGGTGCCGTGCTGGCAGCCGAATTTACGGCCACACACGAGGGACTGCTCACTACCGACGATTTGTTCAAGTTCTAACCACACGCTAATTCAGTATGCAATATACCAAAGATGACGGTGCAGACAATCGTTCTGCACAAGACACTACCGTAATGAACAAAGCCGGGCGCAAGGGCAAAAAGCCCTCGTGGGTGATGTTCGGCATAACCACTGCGCTGTATCTGGCCTTCCTCTATTGGGTGGGTTCGTGGTGGGGGCTCATCGTGTTGCCCCTTATATACGACCTCTACATATCGCGTAAGATAAATTGGGGTTGGTGGCGCGAGCCAGAGGTGGGCCCCGTCACACGCTTCGTTATGAGTTGGGTAGACGCCATTGTGTTTGCACTCGTGGCCATCTACTTTCTCAACCAATTCTTCTTCCAGAACTTTGTCATTCCCTCGTCGTCACTCGAAAAGACTTTGCTCACAGGCGACTATCTGTTAGTGTCAAAGTTGTCGTACGGGCCGCGCATTCCGCAAACACCGCTTTACATGCCGCTCACGCAGCACACATTGCCCATATTCAACTGCAAGAGCTACCTCGATCACCCGCATTGGGACTACCGTCGTGTTGAGGGACTTGGTCACGTGCAGCTCAACGACATCGTGGTGTTCAACTATCCCGCTGGCGACACCGTGGCCCTCAACCAGCAGAACCAGGACTACTACCGCCTGGCCTACCAAATAGGCGACCAAATGCTGGGACAGCCTGCTGCCACGCCCGATGCACAACCCACGCTGGCTACAAGCGCCATGCGCCAGGGCATGAGTTACGACGAGCAACAAGCCTTCTTCCATCGCCTCTATGCTGCCGGAACCGCCTACATGCGCAGCCAACCCGAACAGTTTGGCCAGATCGTGGCGCGTCCGACCGACCGCCGCGAAAACTATGTAAAGCGCTGTGTGGGACTGCCCGGACAGACGTTGCAAATTCGCAATAATGTGATTTACCTTGACGGCAAGCCCAACCCGCAGCCCGCCAATGTGCAATTTGCCTATGAGGTGACTTTCAAGCAAGATATGCCTGTCGAATTGAAGAAGGAGCTTGGCATCACCGATGAGGATCTGTACACCATGCGGAATGGGCAGACGGTGTGGATGCCCCTGACCAATGCGGTGAAAAACGAACTGGCCCACCACCCCGAACTGGTGAGCAGCATCAAGCCTGCTGCCCCAACGGCCGACTGGCTCTATCCGCAGAATATGCAGAAGAACTGGACAACGGCTAATTATGGACCGCTGTGGATACCGAAGAAGGGTGCCAAACTGCACCTTACCTTGCAGAATCTGCCCATTTACGAGCGTCCTATCCGCGTGTACGAGGGTAACGACCTGCAGGTGCGTGGTGGCAAAATCTACATCAATGGCAAGGTGGCAAACGAGTACACCTTCAAGCTCGACTACTACTGGATGATGGGCGACAACCGCGACAACTCTGCCGACTCACGTTTTTGGGGCTTTGTGCCCGAGGATCATATTGTGGGCAAGCCGCTCTTTGTATGGCTCTCGCTCGATCCCGACTACGGCTGGTTTGACGGCCATGTGCGCTGGAACCGCATCTTCAAGCGCGTGTGGGACATTAAGTAATAGCCTTTATCTGGTTAGTAAATATAGTACATGAAAGCACCATCAGCACGACATACTGCCATACGTACCGCCTCAACCCTGCGCAAGGGGTGGGTGTGGTTGAGGCCCTATGTCGTGCTGGCTTTGTTGTTACTCGTAGTACGTTTTTGCTTGTTAGGTCATGCGCGTATGGTTGGTGGCCAACACGCGTTGGTGAGCCTTACCTACTATGGGCTGCGTGTACCGGGCGAGGGCTTGTGGGGCTACCACCGTTGGGGCTACCGCGTGCCAGCCGAGGGCGATCCGCTCGTGTTTACCGTCGACGATGGGCATCACACCCCAATGACCATGGCGGGCGTGTGTCGTGCATTGCCCGGCCAAACGGTTTGGATTGACCCCGTAAGGCGTATCGTGATACCCGGACGCACTTCGCCTGACGCACAACCCATTGTGATACCCGGCCAAAACCATAGTGTGCGTGTCACACCCTACAATGCCCGTCTGTTGGCTTACATCATGCGCCAGTATGAGCACTGCACCAGCGTGGAAGTTGACACCTTGGGCCACTTGCTGCTTGGCGGACAACCGCTGACTAAGGTGCGCCTTATGCGCGACTATTATTGGGTGGAAACGTGTCCCGACTCATTCATACTTGTGCCACACGATGCTTTGGTGGGCAAGGTGGTTTACTACAAACCTTGAATGTGCCCCTTTTTTGGGGGGCAGAAGCCGCAAGCTCTAATGGGGGGGCGACGCGTCCCGAGGCTGCTGAAAAAAGAACCGACGCGAGACGCGTCGCCCCCATTAGTGTTTGCGTTTCTTCAAGCACAAAATGCTACCACCAAACGCTAGCTCTAATGGGGGCGACGCGTCTCGCGTCGGACTAATTTTCTGCAGCCTCGCCCCGCGTTAATTTTCAACAGCCTCGTCCCGCGTTATATAAAACTGCTGCACAAGCGGAAGCCCCGAGGCTGGACGCCCCCCCTCATTCCATTAAACATTATACTGTCGTGATAATTCTCTCATCAGCCTATCTCGCTCCTATACAATATTACGCCCACCTTTATGCCGCCGACCATGCGTTGGTAGACCTTGGCGAACATTATGTAAAGCAGACCTACCGCAACCGTTGTTACATAGCCACACCCTCGGGAGCACAACCACTCACCCTGCCCGTAGTGCGTGATGGGGTGGGGCATACCCCTATGGGCGAGGTACGCCTGTCAGACCATGGCGATTGGCGCCATTTACACTGGAACGCCTTGGCGTCGGCGTATGAGGGAAGTCCTTATTTTGAATACTATGCCGACGATTTCCGTCCGCTCTATGAACACCCCTTTGAGTTTTTAGCCGACTTCAATGCCGCGCTCCACAATGTTGTGCTGTCGCTCTTGTCGCTCACGCCAAGCGTTGAAGTGAGCCGTGACTATGTGGCAGAGGTGCCAGCCGGTGCTGCCGACCTGCGCAATTTGGTTTCGCCCAAAGTGCCGATTGAGCACGACGCGCAGTTTAGAGTGCAACCTTATTATCAGGTGTTTAAGGAGCGTACGGGCTTTCTGCCAAATCTCAGCATTGTTGATTTGCTGTTTAATATGGGACCCGAGAGCCGCATGGTGCTCAGACAAAGCTTGATATGACATGACGCCGATGCCTGACATCACAGACTTTCACACACACGACCTTGAGGCCGACAACGCCATTATCAGCGTGCCAGAGGATTGGGTGCGCCACCCCGCGCATTTCGCACCGCGCAACGGCGCATGGTATGCTGTGGGCATACACCCGTGGTGGACGGCCGACGCCGAAGGCTGCAGGCGCATGTTGGCCAATATGCCACTGCTGCTGCAACACCCGCAGGTCATTATGTTGGGCGAGTGTGGGCTTGATGCCTTGCGTGGCGCCCCGCTTGCCGAACAAGAACGCCTGTTTGTGGCGCAAATAGCTCTGGCAGAGTCACAGCAGTTGCCCGTCACACTGCATATTGTGCGCACCTACGACCGTTTGCTGCGTCTGCACAAACAGTTGCGCCCCACCACGCAATGGACCGTGCATGGCTTCAGGGGCAAACCCGCCTTGGCGCATCAATTGCTGGAGGCTGGCATCGACCTGAGTTTTGGCCAGCTGCACAATGCTGCCAGTTGGGAGGTAACGCCACCCCAACGCCGTCATACCGAAAGCGACTGACGCGGACACACTGTCTCCTCTTTTATGACAAATTGTACGATTTGTGTGTTGCTTGGAGCATTCTTAACCCTTTTGTTGTGACTAACACGCACTTTGTCGTATATTTGCAGAGGTTCTTTTATCAAAAACATAAGGGAACAGAATCACTATATGAAATTTATCGAGTTAATAGCGTGGAAAGCGCCCCTTCTCTGACGGTCATAAACAATCTGGACGAGTGGATTGAAAAGAAGTCCACAGCTCCATGGTTAACATCAACAGAAACTATTGAAGAAGACAAAGTATTTTCAACAATTATAAAACAGTAAACTATGGCACTTTTCAAGCAAATGACATGCGACACATGCTATCGCCCATTGCCCAATATCGGTCGTCATAATCGATATTATTTCTGTAAGATTGAAGAATTCGAGAGAGTTTCCAAAAGAGAGTTCGTACAGAATCAGGCAAAATATAATAACCCATCTGAGCCAAGGCTTAATTATGATACAAGCGAATGGTCTTTGTTACACGATTACGTATACTGCTATAAATTTGTCAATTATCCACAAGTAAATGGCTATAGCACATGGTTCTGTAGTAAAGAATGCGCTCTTGAAGCTGCAATCCGAATGAATTGTATTCTCTTCTATTATGAAGAAGAGGACGACTCTGTTGCGATGATAACTCCTCAATTAAAGGAAATTAATTGCGAGATTCAAGAACCACCATATACGCCATTGCTCATGATGGACTGGCCTGCCGAGCAATGGCTCCAACAACCCAAAGACTATCAAGACTTGTCAATGTATGGCGACAATAGTGTTTATCCGACATTGTCACTCTCTAAGGTTAACTTAATTGTACCCAATAAAGAGATGGTACCATCTTTAAGAAAAATGTTTACTACCCCATCATTTGCGAAGAACTATTTTGGAGATTCGTCTTCTAACAGATTGAAAACTATTTCAGAAAAGATTCTTGACAACTATGATGAATCCGCCCAAATTGACTTCGGTCGTCGTGCAGAAATATCATGGTTTATCACCGACAAACAAAATAACTTTGTGGGTTTTATACATATTACTCAGAAATATAAGGCTCTACCTTATAAATGGGTTTTGGAATTTGGGGTTAGGGCAGAATACCAAGGACGTGGCATAATGTCAGAAGTACTTCCGGCCGTTGTGGCATTTTCCAGAAAAGAAGGGTGTGATGAACCTATTTATGCTGTGAGCGAAGACTTTAATATTGCTTGCCATAAGCTTTTTCGCAAAATTTCCAATGTTCGTGAATGCAGAAAAATTATGTATGACCAATACGCAGGAGAACGTATGATGCATATCTTTATGATACCTTAATTTGAGGTATACTTGAACACCCGGTGAAAGAACAATAACCTGACAACAACCTAATAATAATCTAACTCAAGTTTCGGATTTAGCAAGGGCGGGCTGAAGGTCCAATGTAGCACATAGCCCAGGGCAAGCGAAGCGACACCCTGGGTATCGCGTGTTGGAGCAGTCGCGCCCTGTAAGGGCAAAAGCTTTAACCCTTTATGTTGCTATTCTTACTTGACAGCTAAATTCGCAGTCTTAAAGTGGAATATCGCATGTATATTTTGTTCAAGAACTGCGCCATAGCTTAAAGCTTTTGCCCTTTCAGGGCGCGACTGCTCCAACACGCGATACCCAGGGTGTCGCTTCGCTTGCCCTGGGCTATGTGCTACATTGGGCTTTCAGCCCGCCCTTGCTAAATCCGAAACTTGAGTAAATTACAAAAGGTCCACGACGAAAAAGTGGTACTTGGGACCTTTTACCATACTACAATAACTTACACACCGAGTATCTTACATCTTACACTAACACGTTGCAACTCATTGGCTATCAATACTTTACTTAGTGTAAGATGCTGCCAAAATTACCTACACACAACCTACACACCCCATATACTGCCACACGGCACAAACACGGGAGGGCGATATCACAGCATAGGGGAGCAGAAAAGTCTGTTGCTCCGACAGATTTCTCTACGTCCCTATGGCGTAAACTCCGCTGCACACGTCCAAACCGACTGTGCGGCAGCGGGGTGTGATGTGTAAGATGTATGCAGGGGAGTGTAAGATACTTTGAAATCATCTTACACTCTTGAAACCTCTGTATATCAACTTGTTACGCACAAAAAGTGTAAGATGGCAGTAAAAGCACAAGCACTCTTTTACAAGTAGGCAGACGGGGAATGGGCAAATATTTGTGTACAAATTGTACACTTTTTTTGTTGGGTGCAATGCCTTGGTGTTACCTTTGCAGCACTTTACTTTTGTACTAAACCAAATTGTATGACTACCATGAAACGAATGCTTAACAGAATGCTGCGCTATGCCGATGCCATTGTGAAACGTGGCGTTGACAAACTGATAGACGCTATCGGACAGAGTCCGGAACCACAAAGTAAGAACGCTGAAACACCCCAACCGCAAAAAAGCATGGGTAACAACACTGACTGCGGTATTACCCTTATGGACGAACAGTGCGACATTAGCTATAATGTGCTTGACCGCACGCCCGAGGTGCAACGGCGCGACCAGGCTGACAAAGGGTTTGTGCCCGTGAGCAAACTGGTGCGTAACACGATGGTGACCGCATCATTCAACGGCGCAGAAAGTGATGGAATCAGGATATTGTGGTGCTCTATGAGATTTGCCGCTAACGCGGAGAACATAAGGACAAAAGGACATAAGAACAAAAGATGTAACGCTTGTGTTAGCCGCTTAGCGCGGAAAACATAAGCAACAGAAGTTTACATAAGATACACAAAAGGCCGCTGCGCGGCTGGCCACGGACTAACGTCCGCGTGGCCCAAGAGACATAAGGGCTGACGCCGTAGCGAGCCGCTAACGCGGAGAACATAAGGACATAAGAACATAAGAACAAAAGTGCTTCAAGACATACGGGCATGGACTTGCGTCCATGTGCCCTCAAGAACAGAAGGGCTACGCCGTTACGACCATGAGCGTCATAAACAAAAAAGCAATAGCATTAAACGCTACGGCGTAGCCCTTCTGTTCTTGAGGGCACATGGACGCAAGTCCATGCCCGTATGTCTTGAAGCCCTTCTGTTCTTATGTCCTTATGTTCTTATGTTCCCGCGTTAGCGGCAAATCGCAACAGCTCTTCGTCATTGCGCTTACCGCGGGAACATAAGAACATAAGCTACACAAGAAACATATTTTGTGTTTGGGAAAACGAAAATACGCGAACGGACTAAAGCACTAAACGCTACCTCTAAACGCTACCTCTAAACGCTACCTCTAAACGCAAGCACTAATGGGGGCGACGCGTCCCGCGTCGGGCATTAAAGCAAAGGCTCACAGACTTGAGTGTAATTAGTGCTGTCTGTGAGCCTTTGTTTAGTGTATGAGCATTGCATTTTCCCCGACGCGAGACGCGTCGCCCCCATTAGTGGTAGCGTTTTGTGGTAGCGTTTTGTGCTTGCGTCTTGTGCTTGCGTTTAGAGCTTGCGTTTTGTGGTAGCGGTACCTCTACCATACTACAAAAACTTTACTTGCCGAGTATCTTACATCTTACACTAACATACTACAACTCATTGACTATCAATACTTTACTTAGTGTAAGATGCTGCAAATGCTACCTACACGCAACCTACACAACCTGCACGCTGCCACACGGCACAAGCACGGGAGGACGATAGCACGGCATAGGGGAACAGAAAAGTCTGTTGCTCAGACAGATTGTTCTACGTCCCTATGGCGTAAAACCCACTGCATACGACAAAACTGACTGCGCGACAGCGGGGTGGGGCGTGTAAGATGTGTGCAGGGGAGTGTAAGATACTTTGAAATCATCTTACACTCTTGAAGCCTCTGTGTATCAACTTGTTACGCACAAAAAGTGTAAGATGGCAGTAAAAGCACACACATTCTTTTACAAGAGGACAGACGGGACCATGGCGTCAGCCTTATGTTACTTATGTAGCTTATGTTCTTATGTCTACGCGGTAAGCGGCACAAGGGCGACAGCTCTTAAAGCGCAGAACAAAGTTTGTTACTCTATATGCCAGATAAGATATATATTCCCTATCAGCCCGACGCGAGACGCGTCGCCCCCATTAGTGCTTGCGTTTTTTGCAGCGCGGGCTAAATTCGAAGCTCGAATGATGCGATTTATTAGTATAAGTAGGTGTTCAAAATTATTTTATACAATCAGCAGGTGTCATTTTCACATTGAAAGCACATTCTCGAGACGCATCTGTCCCCTTCGGCCTCGGTCACATAGCCCGCTATGCTCCCTCACCCGAAGGAAACATCTGCGCCCCGATAATGCACTTTCAATGTAAAAATAATTTTGAACACCTACTTACTCATTAAAATTGGTGATATTTACAGATATTGTAATATAAATAGCCTTAGAACTTGCAACGAATGTTTATAATATTGTATATTTGCCATATTATCATACTTTATTAACCTTGCAACGTTAACAAGACATTAACATTGCGAAAAACAACTTAGGCAAATGAGACGGAAAACAATCATGAAAAATACGCTCGCGGCCCTTTTGCTCTTATGTAGTACAACCCCTGCGTTGGCGCAAGACAAGGTCAAACTCACCTCGAATGAAGGCGAGATTGTGTGGTTCACATTAGGTCAAGACCTTGACAAGGCAGAGGTGCCGTACGTTATAGTTCGATATGACTATCAACAAGGCAATGGCTACATTATTACAACTCCCAATAGCAGTTATACTTTCAGTTTCGATGCAAATTGGTCGCTCGAACTCATACCCGATCCAGCTACCGGCATAGACGAAGTACCAGCCACCAACGCCAGCAAGCAGGTATTGTTCAGCCTGAATGGGCGTAAACTATACATCAAAAATCTACCCGCCAAGTCGTCGGTGACGCTCTACGACTTGCAAGGCCGCTTGGTTATGACCGTCCAGGCTGACAATCAAGGTTGTGCCACACTACAACTGCCTGCAACAGGCCTTGCCACCCCCTACGTGGTGCGCACAGCAAGTATTAACTTCAAACTCATTGCAAAATGAGAAATCTGTACAAACATATAGGCAGTGCCTTCATGGCAGCATTGCTCCCTTTGACAGCTGCGGCACAATCACCTCTCGAATCGGGCCATAGCATCATGGTGGGCGATGACACTTACGACATGACCGATATTTGGGAAATAGCATTTGTTGACAAAGCAACACTCGGCAGTACCCCACAAGTGACGGCTCCCTCGGTGGTCAAACTCCTGAAGCAAGCACCCAATATGCGCATTTGGGCCAAACTGCTCGATGCCACAGGTTGGGGGGCTAAGATGATGCCGGACGCAAAAGCCGAAAAGGCTTTTGCCGAGAAATATAAAGCACATGCTGGCACCTACCCCAACAATACTGGCACCAGAACCCCTTTCCAAGCATATCGCCGCCAAGGATTCACCCTTTTTGCCGAGACCGATGAAGTGTTTAACAAAGAGTGGGGTGTGCCCATGCCGGTATATGATGAAGCCACACAAAGCATTACAAACTGGGAGACCATAAAGCAAGTACTTAACGAGCAATGTGGGAAAATATACTCCAACCTCAAGCCTGGCGACCTTACCGACAAGGATAATGCCGTAAACATCTTCGTGGCCACCCACCTGCTCAACAGCAACATGCAATTAGCTAACAACAGTGCTGTGCGCCATGCCACAGAATATGGCTACACCACGGGCGAGAACATAAACGAGCCTTCTACCAACTACACCGTCAACGTGTGGGACTACTACCGCACTGCCTGGCCACAAGAGAGCAAATTGCTCAAAATCACGCAAACGCCCGACGGTCAATTCTACCTCAACCGTTTTAGCAAGTACGACAACGGTTTGAAGGGTACCTATGTCGAGACAGGCACACTGCAAGAGGGCATTTTGGCTCACGCCCGCAACGAGGTGGACGGCTCCGTTTATAATAATGTGGCATTATATGGCAGCTATCACCCGATAGATAATATACTAAGTTTCAACTCAGACTATGCAAGTGCCATGAAGAGTGAGCGCGTGCGTATGGACTTCACCACGCTGCTGCCCGAAATAGCGAGCAACAACTTGCGTGGCAAGGACGCCTACTTCCCCACCGACTACTTCAGCACACTGACCAATGTAAGCGCCGACACCAAAATTCAACTATTATATGTGCGCAAAGGTTGGGTAGACTATCAAGGAGACGAATTGCTTGTTACTGGTAACTACGACTTCACGCTCGAAGTACCCGCCATGCCCCATTATGGCACCTACGAACTGCGCATTGGCTATGGTGTCAATACCTTGCGTGCCAAGAGCCTGCTCACTTTTATCTGCGAAGACGAGGCCGGCAATCAAGACACTTGGGGCGAACCCCTGGTGCTTGACCAGAGCGATCCAGTCATGTTTAGCGATGGCATTGCCCAAAAAGATGCTGATTTGAATTACGACGAATTGCTTTGCGCCGAAAATGACTATGCACTACACAAATTGGGCTACATGAAGGCACCGGCATACTTCCACATAGCTGGCTACACAGACAGCCCCGCCCGTGGCGAGTTGGGTAGAAGCTATAATGGTGGCAACATGCGGCGTGTGCTCACTACCTCAAAAATGTCGCCACGAAAGAGATATTACATTCGTTTTCAATCACTGGACAACGCCAGCCGAGCACAGTTGCACCTCGATTTTATTGAGTTCGTGCCGCGGCTCGTAGATGTAGCAGGCGAACCTTATCGTGAAGACGTGTGGTAACAATATGTTTCGTATTTATTACGACATTATTGCACACCCTACAATATTCCTTATTCAACTCATTTCACACACTATGAATACCATATACAAACATACCATACGGCGCATCTTTGGTTGTATGTTGCTATCAGCACTCCCATTAGGCGTCATGGCGCAAAATGTGCGCGTAATAAAAAGCGACGGCACCATCAAGATGTACGATGGCAGCAAGCAAAATATCAAGGTGGCACCCGTGCCAACGGTCAACGCCAACGACAAGGTTAAAACTGGCAGCACGCTTTATGACAATTTGCAAGCGTTAGGCAACTACACCACCTATTTGCGCTTGATTGACTCTTTCGATGGTATACAACGCGCGTTCAAGAACGAACTCACCGACGACGAACTCGAATACATGGGTAGCATTGACACGCTTACTGTGTTTGCTCCAAATGACGAAGCCTTTGCCCGTTTCTTTGCCCACAACGCATGGACAGACGGACAAGGCAATGCCATAAGCAGTTATGAGCAACTGAGCGGTAGTCAAAAGTTTTCTCTCATCTGCATGAGTTATATTCCGGGGTTCGTCACCGCTAATAATCTGCACGTAAACGAGAATGTCAAGGGTAACCTGCGTCTGTATACCTGGGGGTACGACAGACAGTTTAATCTCGTGCCCTACAAACACACGGGGGGTACAGATATCAATACCTTTTCGCCAGATGACAATAGTAATATTGACTACGCCAAAGAACTCAACCAGCACATAATGGATGGTGTGTGGATTGGGTATGGCACAGTAGGCGACAATACAGGTGCACTTGCTTATCGTGGTGGCACCATGATATGGAATGATGACTATTGGCAATACAATGGGTTGAGCCATGACGACTTGGCTTTTATAGGTGCAGCAGACACCGAGGGTTCAGAGCACATCAAAATAGGCAACGCCCACATTACCCAACCCAACCAACGGTGCCAAAATGGCTATCTGCATTTGGTTGACGAAGTGGTTGTGCCACAGCCCAACCTCATGTGTGCCCTGGCACAAGCGCGTTGGGGCGGGAAATGCTCATTGGCAAGCAGTTTGGTGCAAAGGTTTAACTACCTTAAATACGACCCAGAGTATACATATTATGATGAACAGATGCTTAACGATGGCGACTCTGCTATGACTGTCCGTAATTCGTTGCTTGACAGAGTGTCTACCACCACGACACAAACCCCTGCCATCATACTGCCCACCGACGAGGCACTGAAGGCATTCCTCTTAGCCTCCGATAATCCTCTTCGGTCGTTTGGCATCAACCAGGATAACTATTACGACATGCTAATGTCCTTGCCGCGTGAGGTGTTGCAGCCCTTTGTCAAAGAGTGGTTCCGCACATCATTCACCGATGTGTTGCCGAGTCGTTATAGCAATATGCGTAGTGCCAAGGGACACCAGTTGTTAGCCGGTGTCACCACCCCCGAAGCCTACAAGCTTGCGGTGCAGCAAGTCATTCCCGCTGCCGATGGTATTATTGTAGTAGTTGATGCTGTGCCAAATGCCGAGGACCTGCGCAACGAACTTACTTTAGTCAAGCTTGCTGGCCAAGTAGCTGGTGCTGCACTGACCGCAAACGACCGTTACGAAGGCGAAAGAAGAACTTCTCCATTCTCTACCGATTACCAGCGCGAGATGCACAACAAGTCATTTACCATGTTTGTGCCTACTGACGCGGGACTGGAACAGTACGGATTGGTTGACCCTATTAGCATGGCTTCAAACAACCGCGTTTCGTGGCGTTATTGGTCATTAACCCCCGACAGTATCAGCTCTAATGGAACACGCCAAATAGCCGTTGCGGCAAGAGCCTATCGCTATGACTACAAAGAGGTACGCAATACCGAGACAGCCAGACCGCTGGCTGCGATATATTCAAGTAATGCCAACGATGATTGTGCTAATGGCAACTTTGGACCTGTAAAACGCCAATTGTTGACCGATATGCTCGACCAGCACATTGTGCTGCAAGATGTGAATAGTTTGCTCAACACCCAGCGGCACTGGTATCTTTCGCGCAGCGGTATGCCCATCTACATGAAGGAGCACACCAACACCAACATCGTGGTAAATGGTGGTATGCAAATCGACCTCAACGAGAAAGATGTTGCCGACAAACACGATTGCACCTTGCAGCTTGTAGGCCAAAACGACACGGGTACAAGCGTCTTCATAGACCGCCCCATGCAGCCAACCACCCAAAATGTGTACCAACGTATTCAGTCCAACGATGCCTTCAGCACGTTCTTTGAATATGCCGAGGCATTGAACAATGCCTACACTCTGAAAAATATGCTATTTGGTAATGAGGCGTCGGAGGCTCTGAGCCGGAAGTACACAATCTTTGCCGACCGCAGCGGCAGCTATGCACGTTATGGCAATGCTAACACCATGTTGGTCAACTTCTTCCATAACTTCAATTACACCATCTTCGTGCCTACCAACGAGGGTATGCAAAAAGCCGTCGAAGCAGGTCTGCCCACCATCGAGAGCATCGAGCAATTTGTCGAAAAGAGTTCGGACGACAACGGCCAACTGCCCGACGACAAACGTGAGCAAGCTCAAGCCATGTACTTCACGCTGCTCAACTTCCTGAAGTACCACTTCTGCGACAAGTCCTACTTCCTCGAGCCCGACCTCGAAAGCGGCGACACCGAACAGACTACTACCGCTTGCATCGATGCCAGCAACCAACAGGCTCTGACAGCAGACATCCAAAGTGGCAATGGCATGCTGATGGTGCGCGATGCCAGCAATTATTACAAAGCTGTAAAGCCCGACCTTGCAAACATCATTGCACGTGATGCGGAATTTAACGCCGAACCTACGAGGGCTAAATATATTCTGTCAGCCTCAAACGTGGTGCTGCATGGCATAGACAATGCCGATTACCTGCTCTTTGACAACACACTCAATGGCGACTTTACGCGTGCATGGCGCACACCATCTGCCGCCCGCAAGTTTGTGAAGAAATATGGCAAGTAGGCATATCGCACTCTGACAACGTACCGCTTTCCACCTACCGCGTACAGCGACAAGTTAAAAGACTAAGCTTTTCATTTGTCATTGTACGCGGTTTGCATTACCTTTGCATCAACAAATACACGAAACAACCACAAAACAAACATATCACGCAATGAATTTTGTAGAAGAACTCAAATGGCGCGGCATGCTTCACCAGATGATGCCAGGCACAGACGAACTCCTTGAAAAGGGAATGACTACAGCATATGTTGGCATAGACCCTACTGCCGACTCGCTGCACATCGGACACCTCTGCTCTGTCATGATGCTTCGCCACTTTCAGCGTGCTGGTCACAAGCCATTAGCACTCGTAGGCGGTGCCACAGGTATGATTGGCGACCCCTCAGGCAAAAGCGCTGAGCGTAACCTCCTTACCGAGGATATACTGCGCCACAATGTGGCCTGCATCAAAAAGCAGTTGTCACACTTCCTCGACTTCGACTCTGACGCACCCAATGCGGCAGAACTTGTCAACAACTACGACTGGATGAAAGACTTCTCCTTCCTCGACTTTGCACGCGAGGTGGGCAAGCACATCACCGTCAATTACATGATGGCCAAGGATAGTGTAAAGAAACGTCTTAACGGCGAGGCACGCGATGGTTTGTCATTCACCGAATTTACCTACCAGCTGTTGCAGGGTTACGACTTCCTCCACCTTTACGAGACAAAGAACTGCAAGTTGCAAATGGGTGGTTCCGACCAGTGGGGCAACATCACCACCGGTACCGAGCTGATACGCCGTACCCTCGGTGCTGAGGCCGACGCCTACGCTTTAACCTGTCCGCTCATCACCAAGGCCGACGGCAAGAAGTTTGGCAAGACTGAGCAGGGCAACGTATGGCTCGACCGTCGTTACACCACTCCCTACAAGTTCTACCAGTTCTGGCTCAATGTGGGCGACGAGGAGGCAGAGCGCTATATCAAGATTTTCACCTCGCTCGAGCACGACGAGATAGACTCCCTTATAGCCGAGCACCGCGCCGACCCGGGCCGCCGCTTGCTGCAAAAGCGCCTTGGCGAGGAAGTTACCTGCATGGTACACAGCCGCGCCGACTACGAAATGGCCCTCGAAGCTTCAAACATACTCTTCGGCAAGGCCACTAAAGACAGCCTTTTGAAGCTCGACGAGGAAACCTTCCTCAGTGTGTTCGACGGCGTGCCACACTTCGAGGTGAGCCGCGACCAGGCAGTAGGCGTAAAGGCCGTAGACCTCTTTGCCGAGGCCACCAAGTGTTTCGCCTCAAAGGGCGAGATGCGCAAGCTCACCCAGGGCGGTGGCGTAAGCCTTAACAAGGAGAAGCTCGCCGCCTTCGACCAGGAAATCAAGGCCGAGGACCTTATCGACGGCAAATACCTCCTCGTGCAGCGTGGCAAGAAGAACTACTTCCTCATCACCGTGAAGTAAGTCAACTCTCAACCGGCCCCTCGCAGGCCGGTCACCCTACCAACAACCCCCAACGGGCTGCATCAAGCGTGCAACCTGTTGGGGGTTGTTTTGTTAACATACGTGACGCACGATTGCTCTTTTTGGCCAATTAGTATATGCAGTCTAAAAAAATATAATTACTTTTGCAAGCAACGGAACATTATGTAGCGAGGCTTGATAAACACCTAACCCTATCTGTTGGCGGAATTTTGGGTTAACGGGTTAATCGGTTGACAGGTTAACAAGTAAGTTTGCTATAACTACTTGTTATGTAAAAGTCTGAATGCAAAGAAACAAAGATGCTTGACAAACTTACCTGTGACCCTGTTAACTTGTCAACTTGTTTACTGATTTCGTCAATGTGCTTAATCCTTGCAGTAATATGACTCAGTCAGAATTTTCACGTGTGGCACGCTCCAATCGTCGGCATGCTGTCAAACAAATGTTTGGGCTTTCCAGCGCCTTTGGCATGTTCATGGCCGTAGTGGCAATCATAGCCTTGACCATAGCAATAGGTCTTGTCGTATGGTTCATGATGGCGTATTAGACAACAGTATCAACTAAGACTGTGCATTTTTGTGTTAAACAACATATAGGTGGGCGCTAATCGTCCGCCTATTTATTTATAACTTTGCAGCAAAGTGTGGCGCGCATATTCTTTCCGCATATTTGCAGGTCACGCCAGGCAACTATCTAAACGCGAAAAATACAATAAACTACTTACATTCAATACATCATGCGAAAACAGTTACTCACAGTATTTGCATTATTTCTTGCAGCCATGAGCGTTTGGGCTCAGGGCTCACCATGGCGCTATAACCGCTACAACGGTTTCAAGGCTCACAAGATTACCGACAAGACTATCGTATTCTTTGGTAACAGTATCACCAACATGCACGAATGGTGGGAAGCCTTCAACAATCCCAACATCGTCAACCGTGGTGTGAATGGTGCCGAAACCCCCATCATGCTCGAGCACTTCGAGAGCATCTTGGTGGGTCAACCTGCCAAAATATTCTTGATGATGGGCACTAACGACCTTGGCACCCCAGGCATGAACACCCCCGCACACGTAGCCAAGAGTGTGCGCACAGCCCTTATGCGTTGCCAGAAGGAAAGTCCCAACACAAAGGTGTATGTGCAAAGCATTCTGCCGTGTATAGGTAATAACATCAAGGACACCAAGAACGTGCCTATTACCAACGACTCGCTCAAGAATATCTGCAACGAGTTTGCCAACGCCACCTATATCGACCTTTACCCATTGTTGCCAGGCATACCCACCCGTAAATATTCGGCTGACGGCACCCACCTCAGCATGACGGGCTACCGCATCTGGTGCAACGAAATAGCCAAATATGTGGGTTCAGACTGCGTGTATCCTGCTGACGCAACCGACAATTGGGGCAATCTCGGCGGCATAGCCGGCATGCGCAACACCTATTTTGCCGCTCTGCCGGTTAAGGCTGACGACATCATCATGCTCGGCGACGACAACAATGACTGGCACGAACTGCTCCACGCCAACAATGTGAAGCAGCGCGGTGGCGCATGGGGCTACCCCAGCAACGACCTCGGCACAATGACCTCGATGCTCAACAACATCTTCAAAGGCCGCTCCGACAACAAAGAGCCCAAAATGGTGTGCATCATGCAGGGTTACAAAGAGATGCAGGACGCAACAGACGTGGCAACGGTGGCTGCCAATTACAAGACATTTGTTGAGAAAGTGCGTAGCTATTGCCCCAATGCCGTTATCAAACTGTTTGCTGTAATACCTTCGCCCACACAAGCTAAGAATGCAGGACGCAGCGACGTCTTCAATGCTGAAATTGAAAAGATTGCGGCCAGCATGGACAACGTAGACTATGTACCAGGCTCATACACCTCGCTCTTGAAAGATGGTGTGCTCAATGCAAGCTACAACATGAACGGACGCCTCAATGCCCGTGGCTACGCCAAACTCTCGCAGGTTGTAGCCGAGGCTATTGGTGCTGAAAATGGCGTGACTGCCACAACCGACGCTGAGGTGGAAGAACTCATAGCCAAGATTGATGCACGCAGCAAATTGGTAAGTGCTTTGCAAACGGCGGGTAGCCTCAGCATTGGCAATGGTGTTGGCCAGTATACGACTGCCAACGTTGCCCCGGTGTTGACTGGCATTGACGAGGGTTATGCCTTGCTTGCCGACCCCGCCGCCACCAACGAGCAACTCATCGCAAAGAGCAGTGCCTATGCCTCGCTCGTTACAAGCGTGTTGCCTACAATCAATATGCCGCTCGCGTCAAACGACACCGAAGAGCATTGGTATCAGCTCTATACCCCCAATCGTGGTTCATTGTATAACACCTCGCAGGGTGCTGAAAAGGATTTGATAGGAGGACAGAATACAAAGTTTAAGAACACCATGTGGAAGTTTGTGCAGCGTGACGACAAGTCATTCGACATCGTCAATCGTGCAGATCAAACTTATGTAAGTCCCGATGCCGAATACGACAAAATGATAAAAACAACCGCAACCCGCCCTGACAAGGGTTGGACGCTGAGCTATGCCAATGTGTCTGGCGTGTTTATCATCTCGTCGGGCAATGTGCAGCTTAACCAAACTGCCAATAAGGACAAGAACAATGGTGTGTGCAACTGGAGTAACAAGAATACGTTAGGCCAAGACCGTAACGACACCGGCTGCCAGTTTGCCATAGTAGATGCGCCGGCGCCTGAGGATATAAATATTGAAGACATAGACCCAACTTGCATTAAGGACTACGAGATTTCTTTGCAGACGGGTTCATTCGTTGATCCCTATAAGAGTGATGCTTTAGTATTGGCTAAAACGTGGGAGAGCACCGAGGGTAATCCTAAGATAAAAGTCACAACGGGGGCAAGGAATATGGCGCCTTCCGAGGTGAATAAGGGCGATTACTTAATGTGGCATCCTGTTGGGGGTAATTGCAACTACACCGTATCGGTTGAGGGTGTAGGGCCTAATGGTCAGAAGTGCCTCATTACGGGTTACACCTTTACCTATTCGTCAGCCACGGAAGGTCAGACCATAACAGTGGCAGGCAAGACATTTACAGCCAAGGCTGCCGAACAGCAGGCTGAAATTACTGATTTGTGCGAGACATCAACCGTATTCAAAGTGGCTGGTACAAGCGTAACGGGCAAGAGTGCTATCCTCAAAGACTTCATTGTAAAAGTATTTGTGCCAGGTTCAGCTGGTGACGTAACGGCTATTGGCAATGCCACAGCTCCGGTTGTCAGCACGCCTGTTTACTACTACGACCTTCAAGGTCGCCGTGTGCTGAACCCCACTAAGGGCTTGTACATCACTAATACTGGCCGCAAGGTGGTGAAGTAATAACGCGCCACACATACACAAAACATAGTAAACGCAAACAAGCTCCAATGCGATGCCATATCGCATTGGAGCTTGCTTACGTTTATGCTCCCCGTACCTCGTCAATGTGTCCCCCCTCATTAGAGCTAGCGTTAGGTGCTAGCATTTAGTGCTTGAAGAAACGCTAACTCTAATGGGGGTGACGCGTCCCGCGTCGGGGTAGAGAAGGTGGGATACAAACTCTACTAAATAATAACTGCATCTTTTCCCGACGCGGGACGCGTCGCCCCCATTAGTGTTAGCGTTAGGTGCTAGCGTTTAGTGCTTGAAGAAACGCTAACTCTAATGGGGGTGACGCGTCCCGCGTCGGGGTAGAGAAGGTGGGATACAAACTCTACTAAATAATAACTGCATCTTTTCCCGACGCGGGACGCGTCGCCCCCATTAGTGCTAGCGTTTTGTGTTAGCGTTTAGAGCTAACGTTTTGTGCTAACGTTTAGAGCTTGAAGAAACGCAAGCACTAATGGGTAACTAACAGAGCTTCATTATTTTTGCCCTTGAATGACAAACTTGCCTGTACCCCCCGTTACGCAAGGATAGAGTAGCCGGCTTTTTCGATGGCCTCGTGCAGTTGGTCGATGTGGCGCTGGTCGCGTGTTTCGAGCACCATGCGCAGGTTGCACGAATTAACGTCAGGACTTTCACCATTGCGCTCGTGGTGGATAGAAATGATGTTGGCACCCAACTTACATATAACCTGGCACAAACCCAACAACGAACCCGGACGGTCGGCCATCTCTATCAGCATCTCGGTGGTGCGGCCACCCTTCATCAAACCTCGGTTAATCACACGGCTCAAAATAGTCACATCGATGTTGCCGCCACTCACAATGCAACACACATTCTTGCCTGCGATGTCCACCTTGTTAAACATGGCAGCTGCCACGCTCACAGCGCCAGCCCCCTCGGCTATCAGTTTGTGTTGCTCAATCAAGGCCAATATGGCAGCGCATATCTCGTCCTCAGTTACACTCACAATGTCGTCAACATATTGCTGCACAATCTCGAAAGTGTTAACTCCCGGCTCCTTCACGGCGATGCCGTCGGCAATGGTCAGCACATTGGTGAGCGTCTCTATTTGGTTGTGGTCTACACTGTTCAGCATGCTCGGAGCCCCTTGTGCCTGCACACCGACCACACGCACAGAGGGCTTGAGCGCCTTAACCGCAAAAGCCACACCGCTGGCCAGTCCGCCACCGCCAATGGGCACAAATATGACGTCGATGTCGGGATTTTCGTTCAGTATTTCCATACCCACGGTGCCTTGTCCGGCAATGACCTGCTCGTCGTCGAAGGGGTGGATAAACGTCATGTGCTTCTCCTCGTTCAGTTGCATGGCTTTGGCGTAAGCATCGTCGTACACGCCCGGCACCAGGCAAACTTCAGCGCCAAGTTCGCGGGTAGCTTCCACCTTTGATATGGGTGCCCCCGAAGGCATACATATCAGGGCCGGTATGCCGTAGCGCTTGGCAGCCAGTGCCACGCCCTGCGCGTGGTTGCCGGCCGAACAGGCTATCACACCGTGAGCCTTCTCCTCATCGCTGAGTTGTGATATTTTGAAGCCTGCACCGCGCACTTTGAACGAGCCGGTTACTTGCAAATTTTCGGGTTTCAGAAACACGTTGGCCGCGGTGTTGATTTTTTGAGTAGGGATGAGTTGTGTGCGGCGTACCACGTCCTTCAGCACCGTCGAAGCTTTGTATATCAAGTCGAGTGTTATCATATTTGGCAGATATTATGTCGTTTTGATTGATAAGTGTGTTGATTACTTGCAAATGTACTAAAATAATAGCACAGAACAAACAAAAAGCGAGAAATGATGCATGCTTTGCTCTGTGTGGTGGTTCGTAAACTGCGTTTTGGTGCTTGGGTTCGTTCGCATATAATTATAGCAGACGCCGTAGCGTTACTACTTGCCACGCTACGGCGTCTGCCCATTGGCATAGTTGAAAAGTTGACAAGTTGAAAAGTTTACAAGTTAACAAGTTGACAGGTTGACAAGTTGACGGGTTAACAGGTAAGTTCGCATAGCTTTTTTAAGCTTCCTGTCATTCTGACTTTAACATAATAAGTAGTGTATAGCATACTTACTTGTTAACCTGTCAACTTGTTAACCCGTTAACCGTCATCACTTGAACGGCTTGCGCCACGTGCAGCCCTCCTTCCAGCGTGAGCAACCATAGGCCGTGTTGCCCTTGATAACCTTGCCCTGGCCACAGAGCGGACAGATACTGCCGGCCCGAATGATGCGCTTGCGCGGCTTCGTCTCCTTGTTTGGGACAGAGGCTTTGGCGGAAGGCGCATCGTCCTTGGCCTTGAGCTGCGCCGAAAGCGGAATGTCCTGTGTAATGTGGCGGTTCGTGTTGTCGCGCAACACCTGGTTCACCACCTCCGTCACCATATCCTTAAGTTCCGCTATGAATTGCGGGGCACTGTATTCGTGGTGCTCAATTTGTCTCAACTTCTTCTCCCAAAGTCCGGTCAGCTCGGCACTTTTGAGCAACTCCTCCTTGATGATAGAGATAAGTTGCACCCCCGTAGGCGTAGCCACAATCGTTTTGCGCTGGCGGCGAATGTACTGGCGTCGGAACAGTGTCTCGATGATGGCGGCGCGCGTAGAAGGACGTCCGATGCCGTTCTCCTTCATTGCGTCGCGCAATTCCTCGTTGTCCACAGTGCGTCCCGCCGTCTCCATGGCGCGTAGCAGCGTGGCCTCGGTGTACGGTTTGGGCGGTTGCGTCATTTTCTGTGCCAAGTCGGGCAGATGCGGTCCGCTCTCGCCCTTTACAAAGTCGGGCAGCGTGCGCTCCGCCTCGTCCTTTTTGTCGTCATCGTCATTGGCGGTGACAACCATTTTGGCGGCCGATGGCGGCACGGCGCGCCAGCCAGGCTCCAATATGATTTTGCCTGTGGCCTTAAACGGCACGTCGGCAGCCTGACCCATGACGGTGGTGGTGGCAAACTTGCAGTCGGGGTAGAACACCGTGATGAAGCGGCGTGCCACCAAGTCGTACACGTTGCGCTCGGTGTCGGTCAAATTGTTAGCCTCGACACCAGTGGGTATGATGGCGTGGTGGTCGGTCACCTTGCTCGTGTCGAACACCTTTTTGCGTTTGGGCAGCACCCCGTTGTTGCCGCGTAGCGGTTCGAGCAGGTCGTTGTACTGGTTGCGTATGCCACGCAGTATGCCCGGACATTTGGGGTAAATGTCGTCGGACAGGTAAGTGGTGTCGACGCGCGGATAGGTAGTCACCTTCTTTTCGTAAAGCGACTGAATGAGCGACAGGGTGAGGTCGGCCGAGTAGCCAAATTTTTTGTTGCACTCCACCTGCAGCGATGTCAGGTCGAACAAGCGCGGTGGCTGTTCGGTACCACGCTTTTTGTCCACCGCAGTCACTACAAACGGTTCATTCTGTATTTTGGCCAGTGCGGCGCGGCCCTCCTCCTCGGTGGTGAAACCGCGTCGGGCAGGGGTTTGCTGTTGCTGTTTGGCTTTGTCGCCCTTGTCGTCGCCTTCGGCAGCCGGCTCGTCTTCGTTGGGGTCGGCCATCACGGCATTGAAAGTGGTGTCGCGGTAGACGGTGGTCAGCACCCAGTAAGGCTCGGGCTTGAAATTTTCGATTTCGAGCTGGCGGCGCACAATCAGTGCCAGGGTAGGTGTTTGCACACGTCCTATCGACAAGGGCGGTGCCCCATAGCCGCCACCATACTTGATGGTGTAGAGCCGTGTGGCATTCATACCGAGCAGCCAGTCGCCAATGGCGCGGCACAGCCCGGCCTCGTAGAGCGATTTGTACTCCTGTTGCGGTTTGAGCGAACTGAAGCCTTCGCGTATGCTCTCCTCGGTGAGCGACGAAATCCACAAGCGGTCGACAGGACATTTAGCCTCGGCCTTTTGCATGACCCACCGCTGTATGAGTTCACCCTCCTGACCGGCATCACCACAGTTGATGATGCGGTCGGCCTTTTGCATGAGTTTCTGAATGACGTCGAATTGAGCCTTCACGCCTTGGTCGTCCTTCAGACGTATGCCAAAGCGTGCAGGTACCATGGGCAATGCCCCGAGCGACCACCGCTTCCATAGTGGCGTGTAGTCCTCGGGGTATTTCAGTTCGCAAAGGTGACCGAAGGTCCAGGTTACTTGGTAGCCGTTGCCTTCGAGGTAGCCTTGATGTTGTTGCGTGGCACCTAATATGTTGGCTATGTCGCGTGCCACGCTGGGTTTCTCTGCTATGCAGACTATCATAGGTGGGTGTAAAATATATATTTGGGGGTGACGGGTTAACGGGTAAGCTTGCCAGGTATCTTGGGGCCTTGACTGGTCTAACTTTAGGTAGTGGATGACATACTTACTCGTCAACCAAGATGACATACTTACTCGTTAACCTGTCAACTTGTAAACTCGTCAACTTGTAAACTTTTCAACTTGTAACCCCGTTAACCAAGAATACCAAGCGTCAGCCTCTCATGTCGAAGCGCATGGTGGCTGCATCGAATTGCACGCCTTCGGTGTTGAAGAACCTGCCTATGCAGCCGTTGGCAGCCAGTAGCTGCGGCGAGCCGCTTGTGAGCGTCTGTTGGTTGAGCAGCCACAGATTGTCGGCCATGTGCAAGGCCAGTTCCACATCGTGGGTGGAGAGCAGAATGGTCTTTTGTGCGTCGTGCGCCAATTTTTTGAGCAAGCGCATGGTGGCAATTTTGGCCGGAAAGTCGAGAAAGGCAGTGGGCTCGTCGAGCAGAATGACGGGCGTGTTCTGCGCCAGCGCCTTGGCTATGAACACGCGTTGGCGTTCGCCGTCGCTCAGTGTGCTGATGGGGCGGTTGGCAAAAGGCCTGGTGTGTGTGAGTTGCATGGCTTGCTCCACCGCCTGGCGGTCGGCCTCGGAGGTACCCGACAGCATGGTAGTGTAGGGTATGCGTCCCATCTCCACCACCTCGGCCGCGGTGAGCGCTTCGGCCTCGGGCTTGAAGGTAAGCACCACGCTCATGGTGCGTGCCAGTTGGCGTGCGCTAAGTAGAGCGGTGTCGGTGCCTTGCCAACTGATGCTGCCTGCCAATGGGGGCTGAAAGCGTGCCAGGGTGCGGAGCAGGGTGCTTTTGCCCGCCCCGTTGGTGCCGAGCAGGGCAGTGAGTGTGCCCTGTGACAGTGTGGCGTTGAGGTTCCGGCTAATGATGGTGTGGCGGTAGCCGGTGGTGAGTGCGTGCAGTGTGAGCATATTAGACTCCCCCGTTAGTGGAAACTCTTGCCCTTGAGGGTGATGCGCACGCGGTTGGCCACAGACTGGCCGATATGCTTGAACTGGCCGTGGCGCAGACTGATGCACAGCTCCTCGAATGAGCGCCACACCTTGACCCATGGGTGACGCCAGCCTACTATGCGGTAGATGCGCTGGCGGTGGCGCACATGCTCAATAATGTGTTTAGGGTGACGCAGCGGGAAGTTGAGCTCGTAGCGCTTCATGGTGAATATGCGGCGGTAGCCCGACGGCAGCGACTGCACACCGCCCGAAAAGTGTACCGACTCTTCCATCACGCCGATGTTGTTGACCAGATTGACGCGTGGTACAATGGCCAGTTGCGAGTTGAGGAACATGTGCGCCATGAAGATGCTCTCGTAGTGTGCCTTGCCACTGGCGCGGTGGGCGCGTGCCATGGGCAGGAAGTCGCTGCGGAGTTTGCGCTCCTCAACCAGCTGTTCGAGTTCGGCCACGGTTTGTGGTGAGTCGAGCCAGGTGTAGTGTTCGTCCCATTGGTTGACAACGCGTGCCCATGAAGCCCAGCCCGATATGACAAAGTTGGTGGTGAAGAGGTAGTCGGCCTCGGTTACATCGTCGGTACGCTCCTCAAAGTTGCAGCCTTGTATCATGCCGATGCGGTCGTCGTGCTCGTAGCGGTCGAGCATTTCCTGGCAGAAACGGAAGAAACTTTGCGACGGCACGTCGTCGTCTTCAAGTACAATGCACTTGTCCACTTGTGAAAAGGCCCAGCGCTGTGATATGAACTCTGAGGGGTCGCACCCGTAGTTTTTGTCTTGATACATGCGTTGTACCTCGCATGGCCAGTCGATGTTGTCAACTATCTTGCGGCAGGCCATGATGCCTGGCATATCGCGCTCGCCGCGTGCGCCGTCTTGATAGAGGAACAGGCGTGCGGGTTTGGCTTTGCGCACTTCGGCAAAGACTTTCTCGAGCACGTCGGGACGGTTGAAGAAAAGTATGAGTATTGATATGTCCATAGGGGATTATGAGGTTATGGGGTTATGAGGTTATAAGATTACCTCAGATTGCTCAGTTCGGGGTGTTGGGGGAGGGGAAAGGGTTATTGGGTTAGGGGGTTAGGGGGTTAAAAAGTCGCCTTTATGAATTAGATGAGTAAAGGTAATCTTTTAACCCTCTAACCTCCTAACCCTCTAACCCAATCCCCCCTCTAGCCCCTCCAAATAGAATACGGCATGTCCGCCGCGTTTGTCTTCGGGTGGCAACTGCATATAGTTGCGGTAGAGGTCGGTAAGGTAGGCATCGGGGTTGGCAGGCGCATTAAATTCAGCATCTTCGAACTTGATGCGTTGCACAGGAAATATGCTGTCTGTTCGGTGCATGATGCCGTAGCCATTGTTGTTGAGCGTGTTCGAGGTATATTCGTTGCGCATTTTCAGCGCACATGCCACGTTCCATTGCAGTTTGCACCAAGCGCGTTTCAATCCGAAATAGAAGAACTCGGCAAATGAGCGCATGGAATAGTAGTGCTGGCTGCACAAAATGGCGTTGGCGCGGCAGTAGCCTTTGGCCACGCGCTTGATGAAAGCTTTTGAACAGCTTGGGTAGGGCATCATCGGAAAGATGTCGACGTACAGCCCCTTGCCGTAGGGACGGCTAAAATCGTCGGCCGCTTCGACAAGGAAAGAGTCCGTGTCGCGCACTTTGTAGATGGGCATGCGCACATTGGGGTCGGTGTCGGGTGTTTGTATATAAAGGCCCTCGGGCAGTTCGCGTCGTGCTGCTTCAACAAATCGGGGCAGGTCGTCGAGCCGCATGGCAATGTCGATGTCGTCGTCCCAAGGTATGAAGCCGCCGTGGCGTACGGCACCGAGTATGGTGCCGCCGTCGAGCCAATAGTCAATGCCGTGCCGCAGACAAATGGCGTCGATGGCCTTGAGTATGCCGAGCTGCTTGAGCTGCACCGCGCGGCGGTGGCGGTCAAGGTATGTTGTGAGTTTGTTGCTCATTGGTGGCGTATTGGGTTATGGGGTTATGAGGTTATGGGGTTAAGGAGGGAGGGGGGTAGAGGGTTATTGGGTTAGGGGGTTAAAAGATTACTTTTGGTTGCCCAACTCTTAGAGGGTTATTGGGTTAGGGGGTTAAAGGTAGGGCGTTCAAAATCGGCATCAAAAATGAGACTGGTTTTGTTGCAAAAAACGCAAGCACTAATGGGGGCGACGCGTCTCGCGTCGGGATAGAGAAAGGAGGAATGATATGAACTCTACTAAATAATAGCTGTATCTTTTCCGACGCGAGACGCGTCGCCCCCATTAGAGGTAGCGTTTGGTGCTTGAGTCCGTTCGCATGTTTACTTTTCGCCGAATAGCAACAACAACGAATAGTATTCCCAAAAACGGTCTCATTTTTGATGCCAAATTTGAACACCCTAGGTTAAGGGGTTAAAAAGTCGCCTTTAATTATAGGGAAATGATCAGAAAGTAACGGTGACTTTATAACCTCATAACCTCAGAACCTCCTACCCTCCTAACCTTGTCGTTTAACATCAATGACTTGGCCAGTGTAGTCGGCCATGAGGCAGCGCACTGTGGCGTCGGCCACCACCTCAGACTTGAGCAGCGTGTCGTCCGGCTCCACACCAAAGTTCTTGACGCGCATGGGGGTTTTGGTGCGCTCAGGATTGATGCAGTTTACATGAATGCCAACCGACTCCCACTCCTGTGCAATGGCCTGCACAAAGTTGACAATGGCAGCCTTGGTAGACGAATAAATGCTGTAGAAAGCCCGGCCGCGGGTGTAACTGCTCGAGGTGAAGAAGATGAGCTGCCCTTGCGTTTGCTTGAGGTAATTGTATGCCTCGAGCGCCACATTGACGGTGCCCATATAGTTGGTTTGTACCGCAGCTTGAATGATGCTGTAGTCCATGGAGCAAAGCGGCTCCTTGTTCAGCACCCCGGCGGTGTTGATAACATAATCAATTTTGCCCTCCTTGTCGGCCACCTCCTTGAGCGCACGTGCCACGTCGCGGCGGTTGCCCACGTCGGTGCCAGTGAGGGAGCGCGAAAAGCTGTACACCTTGGCACCAGCGTTGCGCAGTTCGGTGGCAATATCCTTGCCTATGCCGTATGAGCCGCCAAACACTACTGCCACGCGGCCGCCAAAATGCTCCTTTCCAGGCACCTCAGGCGCCTGTGAACCGCGGAGCTGGAACAGCTTGTCGAGCAAGAATGTGTCCTCCTTGTAGGTAAGTTTCATGTTGCTCTCTTCGCCCGCAACAAGGTGTACGGGCACCTCGGGCATGTACTTGACCACCACGCCGCAGTCGTCGGTCACCTTAAAGTCGGGGTCGTTGAAGGCGCGCTTGTAGGCTTCCGAAATTACCGAGAGGCGGAAGGCCTGCGGTGTCTGGCCGCGCTGCAGCCGTGAGCGGTCGGGAATGGCTGCAATGTGGTCGCCGTCGGCCTCAATAATGGTGTCGACAGCGGGCACGGTGACGTCGATGGCCTGATAAGTGTTCAAGGCTTCGCACACGTTGTCGATGATGCGCTGCGACACCAATGGGCGCACGGCATCGTGGAACACGAGGTTGACCTCCTCGCCGCCCTCGTAGGCATGAATGGCTGAAAGGCTCGAGTCGTAGCGCTCCTTGCCTCCCTTCAATATCTTTTTCACTTTTTTCCACCCGTTGCGCAGCACGATGTTTTCAACATCGGGCACGTAAACGGGGTTCGACACAATGGCAATCTCGTCGATGTGAGGGTTGTGCTCAAAGGTGTCGATGGTGTGTTCGATGACCATCTTGCCGGCCACCTTGAAAAACTGCTTGGGTGTGCTCAGGCCCAGACGGCTGCCAACGCCGCCGGCCAGCACAATGGCTATGTTGCGAATCATATAAGAGAAGAGTGTTGCTATTTTACTAAGCAGGTGTTTGTAGTCTGCTTATTTTTCGAGTTTGAATAGATCGTTGCCGTAGGCCGAAATCAGCGGATAGAAAAATCCGCGAATGCGCCCTTTCAGTCCCCGTGGCCTGCCGGGGTAGATACGGTTGTAGTATTTGGCGCAGATGAGGCACAGCTCCAGCACGGCAAACGGACAGCGGCGCAGCATGAGACGCGCTATGCGTGCCGGCACGGGGTGCTTGCGGCGGTCGATGTGCTGTGCAAGGTAGGTGTAGAAGAAGCGGTAGTTGCGCTTGCGCTGCAAGTGCAGCCTGTGCAGTGTGCCCCATGCATAGGGTTGCCATGTGGGGTGTGGCACAGCCTCGTAAAAGCCTTTGCGATAGACGTGCGTGGTGGCCGAACCATCGTAGTGGCGGTGCCAGTTGAGCGCTTCGTCCACCTTGACCAAGCCGTGCCCCATCTGGGCGTGCATACTGAGCCACCAGTCATAGTATATGTCGTAATTCCACAGTTTGATGCCTTTGACAAAGTCGGTGCGCAGCAGCATGCTGTGTCCTGGCGTGCAGTCGTAAAAGAGCATATGTTCGAAGTCGGTGCGCGGTGACACATAGTTGTGCAGTGGCAGTGTGTAGTGCAGGTCTGTGTAGTAATCGGAAAAACACAAGTCAGCGTTGCCTATGGCTGCTACTTGCTTGCTTATTTTCTGTGGAAACCAAATGTCGTCCTGGTCGCTGATGGCCACGTATTGCCCTGTGGCACGCAGCAGGGCCGTGTGAAAGTTGCGGTTGAACCCCAGTTGTTCGTCGTTGCGGAACAGTTTGAACAGACCCGGGTGCGCCTTGGCATAGGTTTGCAATATGTCCCAGGTGTCGTCGGTCGAGCGGTCGTCCTGCACAATGATTTCGTGCAGGGGGTAATCTTGCGCCAGTATGGAGTCCATTTGCTCGCGCAGAAATTGCTTGCCATTGTAGGTGCACATAACTACCGACACGGTGAGTGGAGTGCTGTTGTCATCGTTCATAGTATACAAAGGTATGCAAAATTTATAGTTATGACGGAGGAATGCAGCCACTATTTTTAATTAGTATAACTTTTTAGTCCGTACTGCGCAGGTTATGAATGCGTTAAGTGAGAGAATTATGTGCGGAGAAAGAGCCAATTTATAGATGCCAAATAAGTATCTTTGCAGCGTGCACTTTGGTACACGTGTATGAAAGGAGCACACCAGTTAATAATATACAATGACTACAAGATTCTTTACAACAATATGCGTTCTGCTGTCCGTCGTGCTGTCGGGCCAGGCCCAGAATAGGACGTATGACGAGGCAGCCAAGGCGGCAAGCAATTTCTTTAATACAACAGGGCAAGACACCGCCGTCAGTTCGTGGCGCATGAAGCGTGACGATGGCGGTCGGCGGGTGCTGGCCAAACAGGTGGGTGAGGCACCGTGCCAAGCGGCCTGTTATCTGTTTACCAATGCACAGAGCGGGCAGCTGGTAGTGGTGTCGGGCGATGAGCGTATGCCCCTCGTGTTAGGATATACCGACCAAGCCGTGACGACAGACAAACTGCCCGACGGTTTGGTAGAACTGCTCGACGGATATAAGGCCCTGTACGCGGCGTTGGCTGAGGCTCCAACCAATGCGGCCCGTGTGGCAACGCTCCATAAGGGCGAGCGCCAACTAATAACTGCCGATTGGGGACAAGGTGACCCCTTTAACCGCATGACACCAGAGGCTACCCCAACGGGCTGCGCCGCTACGGCAATGGCTATTGTGATGCGCTATTACCAGTGGCCCGAAAGTGGGGCGGGGAGTAAGACACATATATGGAAGGACTCTGTAATGACGGCCAACTTTGGGCAGACACACTACGATTGGGGCAATATGCCGCTCAGCTACACTTCGTACACAGAGCAACAGGCCAAGGCGGTGGCGCTGCTCATGCGCCATGCGGGCATAGCGGTGGAGATGTATTATAACGCTGAAAGCAGCGGTGCAAACCAAAGTCTGGTGCCGGGTGCGCTCCAAAAGTATTTCAGATATGCTGCTACGGCGCGCTTGTTGTCGGCCAGTAACTATGATGCGGCAACGTGGGACGGCATGATGCGTAATGAAATAGACAACGGGCGCCCTGTGCTATACACTGGTGAGTCTACCTTGGGCCGCGGTTCGCACGGCTTTGTGCTCGATGGATACCGCGACAACTTGTTTCACTTTAATTTTGGGTGGAATGGCAGTGGCAACGGCTACTTTGCCGTGTCGGCATTGAATGCAACAGGCCATTCAATAGAGTTTGCCAACCGGCAGCAGGCAGTGGTGGGCATTGTGCCGCTCAAAGACGATGGTTGTGCCCCGTTGACACTCGAACGCGACAATAAGTATCAAGGCTATTATACACCCCTCACAACGCTTGTGGCCCACACCGCGGTGGACATACATTTGTCAAACCTCACCGCGCTGCGCGACTGGAAGGGCCAGATGCAGTGGCACTTGTGTCATGCTGACGGCACGGTGGTAGAGCGTGTTGGCAGTAAGGACGTGGCAATGAATGGCGGAAGCAGCCAGAGTGTGGACTTTAGCGTGAGCGCTGCAAACGATGCCGAAATGGGCGACTATTTGTGTCTTGTGGCACGAGAGGACAGTTCGGCCCAGTGGCAACCTGTGATGGACGCCAAGGGGCAGAACGTGGTAGTGCCGGCTTTTGAGCGCAAGGTGCCGGTGGTGCAGGTTGTTTGTGACACAAAGCACGCTACCATCGACGACCAAAACCTTGGTAACGTGAGCTATGAAGGCAAACCCTTGCTCGGTTCACCCTATAATTATAAGGTAACCTTTGACAATGGTGTGGCAAAGCAGCTTGTGCAGTGGCGGCAGGGTGGCAGTTGGCAGACGGCCTCAGATGGTGCCTTGACGCTGACAGCAGACACGCTCTATATCAAAGCAAAAGGCTATATGCCTTCGGAACTTGTGGCAGCGTGTGAGGTGAAAGTGGCGAATGCGGGAGCGTTGCAGTCCGCCTTGCTAAAGGTTGTTGCGGACGCTGATGCCGTGGAGACGCTCACGTTGTCAGGTAATCTTGACGACAGCGATATGCAGTATCTTTCAACTCTTCAAACGTTGAAGTCGCTTGATATGGAGAGCGCTACTGTGGCACAAGGTTTGTTTGGCGCCCCGTTCAGGGATTTTGACCGTCTGGCGGCCTGTGTGCTGCCCCGTTCCTTGACACAAATGGGGAGCGAGACGTTTAAGAATTGTAGTGCCTTGAAGTCGATAACATTGCCAGTCAGTCTGCAAACCACAGGCACAGACCTCCTTGCCGGCTGCGGCGCACTGACCGATATATATGTGCCATCATCGTCGCCCGATTGTGTGTCCATAGGAGCGTTTGGCAGTATGCCTGATGCAAGTGCCGTAACGGTGCATGTGCAGCAAGGGCTTGCAGAGGTGTTTAAGCGCAGCGACAAATGGAGCAGTTTCAGTCATTTTGTTGACGACCTGCCAGCACTGCCTCAGCGGTTTAGCAGCAATGGTATCACATATAACGCTATATATAAAGGTGATGGCAATTATGCCGAGGTGGCCATACCGAGTGGGCAAACCACCTACTACGGCGGAGAGGTGACCATACCGGCCACGGTGAGTTGTGAGGGCCTTGATTACACAGTGTGTGGCTTTGAAGAAACAGACGGACTTTCGCCCTTTGTGGGTAATATGTTCGTGACATCGCTCAATTTGCAGTTGCGCATCGACACACTCAAGGCCAAACAGTTTATGGGCTGCGTAAATCTTGCTTCGTTGCAGTTGCCTCCCACTTTGCGCTATATCGGCAGTGAATGTTTCCGCAACTGCCCCATGCTTATGCAGATAAGTCTGCCCGCCAGCGTAGAGGGACTGGGCGACAATGCCTTCTGTGGCTGTCAGTACCTTACCGACATATACAGTTATGCGGTGGTGCCGCCAGCAGGCAGCGATGGCAACGACTATCCTTTTGCCCAATGCCGCCCGAATAATGTGACGCTGCATGTGCCCGCATCTTGCGAAGAGGCTTATCGCACATCAGGCTTTTGGGGCAAGTTCGGCACAATAGTTGGCGACCTCGAAAATGTGGCCACGGGCTTGCTGCCGGCGACTACGGGTCGTGATGCCGCCTTCACTATAAAGGCCGCAGGCCGCCAGTGGCTCGTTCTGCATCTTGACAAGGCACGTAGCGTAAGCATTTACCACCTCGACGGCACTTTGCAGCGTGTGGTGCAGTTGCCAGGCGGCGAAAGTCGTATTTGGCTTGACGCGCCCAGCATATTGGTAGCGCCAAACGCTACCTCTAATAATTGAATTTGTTGATTTTGTCTGCACTCTGCACTTTTTGTCTGCACTGTGTTGATAATCAATGCGTTGCAGAGTGTAGGTATACCTGCACTTTGCCTACACTCTTACACTTTGCCTACACTACACACTTACACTCTACACTACCCAGAAACTGAGTAGCTCGCCTTTAGTCGCTTTGCCAACTGACGCAAAACGAGAAGTCTGTGGTTAGCCCACAGTAGTGTGCGCGACAAGATGGTTGTAGCACCGTGACAGTCCTGTTACGGGGGAGAGAAATTTCAGTTGGAGCAATCGGCACGCCTGCCTCCCATTGTTGGCAATTCTAACAGTCGTAAGTGAACGCGCGACCAGGCGTAGCCGAAGCACAACTATACTTATATCTTTACACGGATTTGTGTAAAAAACGGGCTTATTTGTGCCAGTAGGCAGGTGTACAAGTGGGTGTAGACAAAGTGTCAGTGAGTGCAAGTAAGTGTAGATAAAATGTCAGCGAGTGCAAGTAAGTGCAGACAAAGTGCAAGCGAGTGTAAGTAAGTGTAGATAAAGTGTAAGCGTGCAGACAAAAGTGCAAGCAAGTGCAGACAAGTGCAGAAAAACTATTGACAAGTGCAGGTAGTGTGTATGCAAAATGCAGACTTGTCTACACTCTGTAACGCATTGATAATCAGTGCAGTGCAGGTAAAAAGTGCAGAGTGCAGACAAAATCAATAAATTCAATCATTGGGGGTGCGCGCGCCACAAAAGCGCTGCCAAGAAACGCAAGCACTAATGGGGGCGACGCGTCCCGCGTCGGAAAAATATTCAGCTATTATTTAGTAGAGTTCGTATTTTCCTCCTTTCTCTATCCCGACGCGAGACGCGTCGCCCCCATTAGTGCTTGCGTTTGGTGCTTGCGTCTGTTTGCATGTTAGAGCTTTGCCGGACACCAACAACAACGAATAACGCCCCCTAAAAAGAAGCCTTGTCCTTGATGCCAAATTAGAACACACTGGTTAACAAGTCAACCCGTTAACCCACCAACTTGTTTACTAATTCTGCCAATGTGTTATGCGTTTGAACACCTGCTTGTGCAAAAATGTCCACGTGTGTGGCCCGCTCTCACAAAAAAACATTACCTTTACGCCTTAAATAGTAACAACATTATCTGAAGAATGAAGCGTATATATACCTTTTTGTTAACCCTATTGCTGCTGTGGCCTTGTGTCTCGGCCCTGGAAGTACTGCCCAAACGTGAGTTTCGTGGGGCATGGATACAGATGATAAATGGCCAGTTTATGGGCATGGGCCGCGACGAGATGCAGGCCAATTTAACACACCAGCTCAACGTGTTGCAGCAGTGTGGCGTGAATGCCATCATGTTTCAGGTGCGTGGCGAGGCAGATGCCATGTATGCCTCGCCCTACGAGCCGTGGAGCCGTTTCCTGACTGGGCGCCAGGGCACGCCCCCCAACCCTTATTGGGACCCCCTTGCCTGGATGGTGACAGAGTGTCACAAGCGCGGTATGGAATTGCACGCATGGATTAACCCCTTCAGAGCCAAAACCAAAACAACCAAGGAACTGGCTGTGACGCACCCTTATGTAAAGCACCCCGAACGCTTCTTTGAGTATGACGGGCTTTACCTGTTCGACCCGGGGCTCGATGTGAACCGTTCTTACATTTGCAAAATAGCTGCCGACATTGTGCGACGCTACGATGTGGACGGCTTGCATATTGACGACTATTTTTATCCCTATCCCGTGGCGGGGGTGAGCATTCCCGACCAGGCTACCTACGAAACGCACAAGAATGGCATCAACAACATCAACGATTGGCGCCGCTATAATGTAAACCTCTTTATCAAAGCCTTGCACGACAGCATTCGGGCCGTAAAGCCTTGGGTGAAGTTTGGCGTGAGTCCGTTTGGCATCTATCACAATGTGAAGGCCGGCTCAAACATTCCTGGTTCCAAAACCAATGGGCTGCAGAACTATGACGACTTGTATGCCGATGTGCTTTACTGGATAAACCAGGGGTGGGTGGACTACAATATTCCGCAACTGTACTGGGAAATCGGGCATAGAACGGCCGACTACGAAGAACTTGTAAAGTGGTGGAGCCGCTTTGCCGGCGGACGTCCCTTGTTTATAGGTCAGGACGTGGAGCGCACGGTGCGTGCCGCCGACTTGAATAATCCGAATGTCAACCAAATGGGGGCCAAACTTCGCTTGCAGCGCACCTTGCGCGGCATTCAGGGTGGATGCCTGTGGTATTCGGCCGCGGTGGTGCGCAATGAGGGCAACTATGCCACTGCACTGCAAAAGGTGTACAACCGCACACCGGCCTTGCAGCCGCTCTTCCCCTTTATCGACGATAAGGCACCGGGCAAGCCGCGCAAACTGAAGGCTATGTGGATGCCTAACGGCTACTACCTGTTCTGGACGGCACCGAAGGGTAGCAAGGAAATGGATCGTGCACGCAACTATGTGGTTTACCGCTTTAAGAAGGGTGAACGCGTTGACTTGTTCGACCCGTCGCACATTGTGGCTGTGACTCCGCAGACTTGCTACAAACTGCCTTACCAGGGCGGACACGACAAATATGTGTATGTTGTGACCGCGCTCGACCGCTTGCAAAACGAGTCGAAGGGCGTGAAGCGCAACGTGAAACTTTAGCACGATATAGCGTGCTGGGATATGCGGCCGGTGGTGCAGCTGGCCAGCATGCTTCTGTACATATCAACAAACTAAACAGACACATGAAAGTACTGAAATTTGGCGGCAGCTCGGTGGGCACTGCCTTTGCTATAAAACACGTAAAAAGCGTTGTAGAGCGTGCTGGCACCCCCCTCATTGTGGTGGTGTCGGCACTTGGCGGCGTGACAGACCAGTTGATAAAGACCACCCAACTGGCCTCGAAGGGCAATGTGGCTTATTTGGCCGAGGTGGAGGCCATTACGGAGCGGCACCACCAAATGGTGTCTGACGTGATAGCTCCCGAAAAACAGGCACGCCTTGTGGCAAATATCGATGCTCTGCTGGGCGAACTGCGCAGCATTCTGCATGGCGTGTGCCTTATTCAAGACCTCACACCAAAGATTAGTGATGCCATAGTGGCATACGGCGAACGCTTGTCGTCGCTCATTGTGGCAGAACTCATCAGTGGCGCCACGCACTACGACTCGCGACGCTTTATCAAAACTGTGCATGAGAGCGACAAGCATTTGCTCGACTTTGATGTCACCAACCGCTTGATAACCGAGACTTTTGGCCGTGAACAGAGCGGGGTGGCCGTGATGGGGGGCTTTATAGCCAGCGATGCCGAGACTGATGTGACCACCAACCTGGGGCGTGGAGGCTCTGACTATACGGCGGCCATAATGGCGGCTGCCCTCGATGCTGAGGCACTTGAAATATGGACCGATGTGGACGGCTTTATGACGGCCGATCCGCGCATCATACCTGGGGCTTTCACCATCGACGAACTGTCGTATGCCGAGGCCATGGAGCTTTGCAACTTTGGCGCCAAGGTGGTGTATCCGCCCACCATTTATCCTGTGTGTCAAAAGAACATACCTATATATGTAAAGAACACCTTCCGTCCGGAGGCCAAGGGCAGTGTCATACGCAAGGACGCTGCACCGAGCGGCCGTCCTATCCGCGGTATATCATCGGTCAAGGACACCAGCACCGTCACGGTGAGTGGTTTGGCCATGGTGGGTGTAATTGGTGTGAACCGTCGCATCTTTACCACTTTGGCGGCCGGCGGCATCAGCGTGTTTATGGTGGCACAAAACTCTTCGGAAACCAGCACAACCCTGTGTATGACGCCTGACGACGCCCGCGAGGCTTGCCGTCTGCTCGATGCCGAATTTGCGGCCGAGATTGCTGATGGTGCCATGAATGCGACCGTGTTGGTGGACGGACTGTCGAGTGTGGCGGTTGTGGGCGAACGTATGCGCCACATGGCCGGTATTGCCGGACAGTTGTTCAGCGTGTTGGGACGAAACGGCATCAGCATCAACGCCACCGCTATGGGCGGACAGGAGATGAACTTGTCGTTTGTGGTAGAACGCGCACAGTTGCGCAAAACAATCAATGTGCTGCACGACAGTTTCTTCCTGAGCGAACACGAGGACCTCAACCTGTTTGTTTGTGGCACGGGCACCGTGGGCAGCAGTTTGCTCAGTCAGATAGCGGCGCAACGCGACAAGTTGTTGCGTGAGCGCGGTTTGAAACTCAACCTTGTGGGGGTGAGCGGCCGCAGCCATGCCGCATTTAATGCTGAGGGCATTGACCCCGCCAATTACCGCGAGGCCATGCAGCAGGGCGGCACGGGCGGCGTGGAGCGCATGATAAGCGAGATTGAAGAGATGAACACGTTTAACAGCGTGTTTGTTGACTGTACGGCGAGCGAGGAGGTGGCAGCACAGTATGGCCGCTTGTTGCGTCATAACGTAAATATTGTGGCTGCCAACAAAATTGCCGCATCGTCGGATTACGACAACTATAAGATGCTCAAACAAACAGCCCGTGAGCGTGGCGTAAAATTCTTGTTCGAGACCAATGTGGGTGCCGGTCTGCCCATCATCAGCACCATCAGCGATTTGCGTGGCTCGGGCGACCGCGTGCTCAAAATTGAGGCTGTGCTGAGTGGCACGCTCAATTATGTGTTCAACACCTTGTCGGCCGATATTCCGCTCAGCCGTGCCGTGCATTTGGCACAGGAGAACGGTTACAGCGAGCCCGACCCCCGCATCGACCTTTCGGGCAAGGACGTGATACGCAAACTCGTAATCCTGGCGCGCGAGAGCGGCTACCGTGTCAATGTGGAGGACGTTGAGAGCAACTTGTTCATTCCGCAGGCGCTCTTTGATGGTTCGCTCGACAACTTTTGGGCGCATCTGCCCGAACTTGATGCACAATTTGAGGCCGAACGACAACGCCTTGCACGCGAGAACAAGCGTTGGCGCTTTGTGGCAGAATGGGCTGATGGCAAGGGCCGTGTGGGCTTGCGCGAAATCAGTCAGGGCCACCCGCTCTACGACCTCGAAGGCTCCAACAACATATTACTGCTCACCACCGAGCGCTACCACGAATACCCCATGCTCATTCAGGGCTATGGCGCCGGTGCCGATGTGACAGCAGCCGGTGTTTTTGCCGACATCATGCGCGTGGCTAATGTGTAAGCGGGCGGGCTGAACAACTCGGTCCTTCACTCTCAAACTCAAGCACAAATGGGGGCGATGCGTCCCGCATCGGTAATATAGCGTGATAGCCCACGAATAGTCGGCTTGAAAGCAATATTCCGATGTGGGACGCATCGCCCCCCCCCCATTTGTGCTTGAATAGAGTTGGAGATTTCTTAACACAGAAAAGGAGGCAAATGCTTGACGATATGCAAGCATTTGCCTCCTGTAATTTTTCAGCTATTGCGCAAGCGGTGCGTTTAACACAAGAACAATATAATGGCTTGTGCCACCAAGATGCGCAAGAACATTGACAGCGGGTAAACCGTTGAATAGCCTACCGATGCGGCATCGTTGTTAGCCGTTTGGTTGGCGTAGCCCAATGCGGGGGGGTCGGTGTTAGAACCGGCAATGATACCCATCAGCGTGAAGTAGTTGAGCTTGAAACGCCAACGGGCCACCACACCCATAATGAGCAGAGGTATGATTGTAACCAAGAAACCTACCCACACATAGGTAAGTCCATCGCCCTGCACCACAGTGTCCCAGAAATTGCTGCCGGCCTTGATGCCTACAGCGGCAAGGAACAAGATGAGGCCAATTTCGCGCAACAGCAAGTTGGCCGAGGTGGTGGTGTAAGTAACCAGGTGGAACTTGTAGCCATAGGCACCTGCCAAGATGGCAATAATCAGCGGACCACCTGCCAAACCCAGCTTGAGCGGAGTGGCCATGCCGGGGAACTGGAACGGAATGCTACCAAAGATAATACCAACCAATATGCCAAGGAAGATGGCACCCACGTTGGGGTGGTCAAGACGCTTGACGGAGTTGCCGAGCAAGCGTTCCACGCGTGTCACACTGTCCTCGGGGCCTGCCACCATCAAGCGGTCGCCAATTTGTATGCGCAGCGCGCGGTCGGCAAAGAGGTTCATGCCCTGGCGGGTGATACGTGTTACATTCACGCCATACATAGAACTGAAGTGCATCTCGCCAAACGTTTTGCCGTTAACCTCGGGCTGGGTTACCAAAATGCGTTTTGACACGATGGGAGCCTTCTCTGCCTGCCAGTCCACTTCAATTTCGCGACCGATAAAGGCCGTTGCCGCTTCGGCGTCGTCCATGGCGCACACAGCGTTCATTTCGTCGCCAACGTGCAGCGTGGTATCTTTGGTGGGCGAGATGATCTCGTCGTTGTGCTTGTAGTGCGTACACACAAAGGTACGACCAAGGAACTGTGTGAGTTGTGAGAATGTTTTACCCTCGAGTGCCTTGTTTTCAACACGCAATGACAAGTGGTGAGGCTTGGCATGGGGGTTGTCCTGCTGCGACATGCGTATCTGCTCCTCCTCCTTGTCGAGCTTGATGCGGCAAATGTAACGAATGGCGATGGTTGCGCCAATGATGCCCACTACACCAAGCGGATAGGCGCAGGCGTAACCAGCAGCAATGTTCTGCCCCTTCATGTCGATGCCAAGTGTGTTGATGGCCTCTTGTGCGGCACCAAGACCTGGCGTGTTGGTTACAGCACCATAAAGTACACCCACAGCCATAGGCAGGCTGGTAGGGTCTTTGGTGTCGAACATCAGATAGTAAAGGCCAAGCAGTGTGATAACGTTGAGCAATACGATGCCCACCGCCACCATGTTCATCTGCACACCGTCCTTCTTAAATGACTGGAAGAAGCTCGGGCCCACTTGCAAACCGATGCAATAGACGAAAAGTATCAGTCCGAAGTCCTGGATAAAGTTCAGCACTTTGGCCGGACACGCATACCCGCCGTCGGGATCGGTAATGCCCAGCTGGTGGTAGATGTGCCCTACCACGATGCCGGCAAACAACACAAAAGTGACGCCCAACGACACGCTGCCCACCTTAATCTTGCCCAGCATTACGCCAACGGCAATGACCAAGGAGAACAACAGCACGATGTGAGCCACCGAGTCGGTTGTTGAAAATAGAGATTGAAACCAATCCATGGTTGTAAAGATAAATAATTATGGTTATTGAAAATGTTTTATCAAGCAGTCACAATAAAGTTGTGTCAACAAGGTTGCGTCTTAATGTCTGTCGTACACTCTTTTGCAAGGTGTCAGACCTTAGACCTTGGCAAAGATACTCACATTTTCGATTTGGACAAAATAAACGCCTTTTTTTAGCGCGTACAACGTGGTGACTGCTTGCTTCCTTGCCAGTTTTTGTGCCGGCAAATGTGACTTTTGGGACAGATGTCTTGACAAGCGGCAATTTAATTACTATATTTGCGATAATTACCAAAACTTTATATAATTCATCAAAAAAGCCAACACTATGAAGACAAAAGCATTCTTTACTGCCATTCTTTTTGCCGTAACGCTGTCCGCTTCGGCCCAGGTGGAGTTTCTTTACACCGACTTTGGACGCAATGTGATTTGTCGTGAGAAAAAGCTGTTCTGGATGGACGGCGACTCCGACCCTTGCTTTAACATTGTCAACTACAAAAAAGTGGGCAACAAAGAGACGTTCAACCTTACCCCAAAGGAGAAGGGCGATGGAAAATATAGCGTGACAATAACCCTTAAAGGCGACAAGGCTACAAGCATTGTGATGAAAGGCGAACAAACCTACTCTTCGTCGGTAACGGTCAAGACCGAGAAGGAGGCCGATCGCGATTTGGTGACCTATTTCAGAAATGAGGCGGGATACCCCAGTACGCCTTCGGTAGCAGGAGGCGGCATACCCAGTAAGGACAATTTGAAACCGGGCAATGCAAAAGAATCGGCAGGCTCGGTGGGGCAAACTGCCAAGAAAACCTTTGGAAAAATAAAGGGCGTGTTTAAGAAAAAGAAGTAACGCCCTTATAGGCGGGCGTGTTCGAAAAGACTTTTTAGCGAGACCGTTTGGTGGATTTTTAAGTTGCCTGAAACGCGCTGCAAAAAAACGCAAGCACGTTTCAGGCTACTTGAAAATCACCTTCCTTTCCAAGCGGTTTTGTTTCTGATGTCAATTGAGATTTCCTTTTTCTTCACGAGTGGTGTCTTTTGCTACATCAGACACCGATTCGGATATCAGTTTTCTCCATAGAGCGAGGTTCTTTACCTGTAAATATATCAACAAAGACTTTTACACGAGCAAAGTATTCTCTTATGTAGATTATGATAGCCATGTTAGATGTAGCATCAGCAGCATTGAAACCTACAAGGTTATGTACATCAAGCCCGCAATGCTCTGCGAGATAGATGGCACGCTCGCAGTGGAACTTCTGCGATATAACGACATAGCTGTGCACGTTATAAATTTTTGTTGCTCGAACAACAGCGTCGAGTGTTCTGAATCCTTTTTCGTCCAGAATAAATGCATTCTTTGGTATGCCTCTAGCGACAAGGCTGTCTTTCATGCACTCAACCTCATTTATTCCGTCAAGGCTGTTTCCGTCGCCACTTATCAGGATTAACTTGATCTTTCCTGCTTTATACAGGGACTCTGTTGCGTCAATTCTGTATTTGAAAAACTGATTAGGTTTGTGTCCTATACGTGTCTGAGGCGTCGTACCTAATAACAATCCAACTTCTGACGGTGGTATAGAACCAATATCTGTGTATAACCTGCCTTCTGCATTACTGCAAATAATATTGTTGCATGTAGCCAAAAGCAATAGGGTGGTTATAACAGCACCAATAACTATATAGGAAAAGACTTTATATTTCTTCATCATAGCGAGGCTTTAGAACTTTCTTTTTTGCCGCGGAGGATAAGATTATCGCCTCCTTCTTATTTTAGCCTAAGGCACACAATGCAAAAAAAAGAGAGTATTACTTGCGTAATACTCTCCTCTGATTACTCTTTTGGTGACTTGCTTGGGGTTCGAACCCAAGACCCCAACATTAAAAGTGTTGTGCTCTACCAACTGAGCTAGCAAGTCAAACCGTTATTGCTGTTAAGCGAGTGCAAAGGTACGAAGATTGTACTAACGTACCAAATTATTTGCCAACTTTTTTTGTTTTTTCTGAAGTTTGAGGCTCCTCAGCGGGTGGAGCGGCGGGTTTGTGCGGCTTTTTGGTGTCCTCGTGTTCGTCCAGATAGATGCCAGCGGCCTTCTCCATGGCAATGGTTTCGGTGTCCAGTTCGTCGGTGATGCGCTCACTGCCCACCACGTAACGCCTGTAATATGATATGGCCAGCGTGGTGACGGGCAAGGCAATGATAAGGCCGACAATGCCCAGGACGTAGCCCCATACCGACAGTGATAATAAAATGATGGCGGGGGGCAGTCCCATAATTTTGCCCATTATGCGCGGGGTGAAAATGGTGTCTTGCAACACCTGTACCACCAAATACACAATCAGTACCAGGCAGAGCAGCCACCAAAAGTTTTCGCCCGATTCGGCCGCCTTGAGCAGTGCCAGCAAGGCGGCAGGCACCATGCCGACCACTTGCAGGTAAGGCACAAAACTGATAACCCCAATCAGGCAGCCAAGTCCTATGGGCATGGGAAACCCGATAATCAAAAATCCGATAGAGAACATCACACAGTTGCTCAGTGCCACCAGTGCTTGTCCGCGAAAGTAACCCGCCATGCCGTGTTCGATGTCGCTCACCAGTTGCGCGGCAAATGCGCGCTTGTTGCGTGGCACAAACTTTATCCAGCCGTTGGCATACTTCTCGTAGTCGGTAAGTATGAACAGCAAGTAGAGCAAGGCTATGAGTGAGCACACAATGTTAATGATGATGCCGGCCGTGCTCCACAACACATTCCACAGTTTGGGCAGAGTTGTCTTGATGGCAGACATCACGTCCTTTTGCTGCAGCAGGTGCTCTATTTGGTATTCGTTGATGTGGCGGTGCAGAAATTGCTGCACAGGCACGGGTATGGTATTGTTGTTGATGCCCCCTTGTATGTACGAGAGAGCCACATCTTTAAGGTGTCCGATCTCCTCAATCATGGGCGGCACCACAATATAAATGAATCCGGCTATGGCCCCGCATGTGAGCAGCAGGGTGATGATAATGGCCAGCAAGCGGTTGCGCAGCCTGCATTTGTTTTGCAGGAAGCGCACCACCGGGTAGAGCAGATAAGCCACCATCCATGCTACAAAGAAAGGTATCAGCACCCCGCTCAAATAGTATAGCGCAGTGCCGAGTCCGGCAATGAGTAGCAGCCCGATTAGTCCGCGAATAAAGCGGTCGAAAGTAATGGGTGACTGTCCGCCCACCTTGAAGGCGGCATTATCTGGTGTGCCGTTGTTGGCAGAATTGTTCTGTGTCATGGGACGCATATTTAATAGGGTTTGAAAGCCCTCTTTGGGCTTTCTGTGGCAAATATATCTATTTTATCTCAAAAAGGTGCAAGTCGAGCGCACAAAGTCAAACTTGTTTGAAGTTTGTGCCGAGGCGCAGCCCCTTTTATTCAAAAAGGTGCAAGTCGAGCGCACAAAGTCAAACTTGTTTGAATTTTGTGCCGAGGCGCAGCCCGTCTTTACCCTAAAAAAGAGGAAAAGCCCCGCTTTTTGTTTGCACAACAACAAAATAGCTATATATTTGCACCATGGGAACACTCTATTTAGTACCCACACCCGTGGGAAATCTTGAAGACATAACCCTCCGAGCCTTGCGCATTTTGAAGGAGGCCGATGTGGTTCTGGCCGAAGACACCCGCACCTCGGGCATACTGCTCAAGCATTTTGAAATAAAGAATCAGCTGGTGTCGCACCACAAGTTCAACGAGCACCAAACGGCCGATGCCTTTGCTGCGCGCATGGCAGCCGGCGAGGTGATGGCACTCATTTCCGACGCAGGCACGCCGGGCATCTCCGACCCGGGCTTCATGTTGGTGCGGGCCTGCGTAGCCCGAGGCGTAACGGTGCAGTGCCTGCCTGGTCCCACCGCCTTTGTGCCGGCTCTTGTAGCATCGGGCCTGCCCTGCGAGCGTTTTACCTTCGAGGGCTTCTTACCCCAAAAGAAAGGACGCGCCACCCGTTTGGCCGCCCTGCAGGAGGAGCCTCGCACCATGATATTTTACGAATCGCCCTACCGCGTAGTAAAGACCCTCACCCAGTTTGTCGAGGTGTTTGGCCCAGAGCGTCACTGCTCGGCCTGTCGTGAAATATCAAAAATACATGAGGAGAGCGTGCGCGGCACCCTTGCCGAGGTACTGGCCCACTTTACCGAAACTGAGCCGCGTGGCGAGTTCGTTATTGTGGTTGAAGGCTACGAAGCCCCCAAGAAAAAGAAAAAAGACACTAAACACGACGCAGAATAAACGTGCTAAGTCTGCAAATTATTCATATTCGCTAATATCTTTCCGTTATGAAGAAGTTAATCATGCTGCTTGCAGCAGTGTGCACCTTGTCGTTTGTCACATCGTGCAACACCAAAAAAGAAAAAGAGCAAGAGGCTCAGGACCCCAATGCGGCTACCATAGACTCTTTGCGCCAAGCACTTGCCCAGTCGCAGAACGAGTCGAGCGACATGTTCGAAACGCTGTCGCAGATACAGGACGGTTTTGACCAGATAAACGAAGCTGAGGGCATAGTAAATGTTGAAAACCGCCAGGGTGAAAAAGGCAACAAGCAGCGCATCATCGACAACATGACGCTCATTCAGAACAAACTGAAACTCAACCGCGAGCTTATAGCCAATCTGCAACAGCAGTTGCGTGCGTCAAACCAAAGCGATTCGCGCACCAAGGCCAAGCTCGAGGAGATGGTGGCCAACTTTAACAAGCAGCTCGAAGACAAGAGCAAGGAGATAGAAGACCTCCGTGCCCAGCTGGCTGAAAAGGACATCAAAATAGCCGAACAAGGCGAGCAAATTAACGCGTTAAACACCAATGTGAGCGACTTGACGCAAAAGAATGAGGAAAAGGCGCGCACCGTGGCCGCACAGGACAAGGAACTGAACACAGCCTACTATGTGTTTGGCACCAAGCGCGAGTTGCGTGAGCAGCGCATATTGCAACGTGGCGACGTGCTGAAGAGTAACGACTTTAACAAGGACTACTTTACGCGCATCGACCTGCGTGTGACCAAAACCATACGCCTCTATTCAAAGAGTGCCAAGCTCATGACCAGCCACCCGGCCAGTTCATATTCGCTCGACAAGGACGCCCAGGGACAGTACACCTTGCGCATAACCAATCCGCAAGCTTTCTGGAGCGTGAGCAAATACCTTGTCATTACTGTAAAATAAACCCGCACAAACCGCACTCTTTCCTACACAACTTTTTATTCGCAATAGTGCCTGCACTCTGTGCTAATTATGCTGAACTGTGTGATAATAAGGGCGTTGTGTAACGTAGGTAACATCGAAAAATGCCTACACACTTGCCTACACTCGTCTGCACGTTTGTCTACACTTGCCTGCACTGTGCGCAAAAAGTTATGTAAGGTTGTAGAGCACGAGTCAACCACACCTTGGCAACACCCGTTGTGGCGCGTGTAAAAACTGTTGCGTGCGGTAAGAAATCTTGTCATGGGAGGTAGAATGAACAGACGAATGCACTGTCTTTCTGCCTCCCGTGACATGGTTTTCTATCTCCCGTAGCACGAACGGTTGCGGCACACGGCGCAAATGCACAAAGTTTGGCGTACCCTTTTTATGAAACGGGGCGCGAGCAGTTGGTGCATTGTGTGCACAGGTAGCGCAGACGGTTTTGGAGGTTGCCTGCACGCACGAAGTCGTTGATAATCGATGGTAAAACAACAAAAGCGCAGAGCGTGGGCAAAATGTCGGACAACAAAGTGTAGAGGCCATATCGGGGTAAAAGTGCATACACTATGTACTGCACCCTGCACTCAACATACAATGTAAAATTTACAATCATGAACAGGATAAAGCTGTTGGCACACAAGGGCACAATGTCAGCCGCCATGGTGTTCAGTCTGGCCATGGGAGTGAGTTCGTGCAGCTACAACCAATTTGCGGGAGTGGCCACGGGCAGTTCGTTAGGTGGCATGCTCGGTTCGAGCATTGGCGGACTGATGGGCGGTCCGCGAGGTGCTGACAGAGGCACTTTGGCCGGCATGATAATAGGTGGTGCGGTAGGAGCCGCTGCCACTGCTCCCCATACACCAAAGGCTGACACGCAAAACGACAGTTACGCCTACGGCAACGATACCCCCGGCAGTGGCAATGATGTGCAGTATGGCACCTACAACAATCCGCGCTACAAGTCGGCTGCGGCTGACCATAGCGATTTGCAGTCACTCGAGGTGAGCAACATACATTTTCTTGACGACAACAACAACCAGCGGCTCGACGCCGACGAGCAAGCCTGCATTGTGTTCGACATTTATAACCGTGGTTCACGCACTCTCTACAATGTAGCCCCCAACATTGTGTGCAGCAACAAGCGTGTAGGCATCTCGCCAGCCGCCACAGTGGCCAGCGTGCTGCCGGGGCAGGGCATACGCTACAAGGCCACCGTTGTGGCCCCCCATCGCCTGAAGGGGCAGCCATTGCGCTTCACCATCAGTTTTGGCACGGGCAAACAAGCCGTTGTGGCCAAGGAATTTAGCATTTAGCTTTATTGGTTGACAAGTTGACGGGTTAACAAGTTGACGGGTAAGTATGCTTTACGCTGCTTATTACGTTAAAGTCAGAATGGTCAGAAACAAAACAAACTTACCCGTCAACCTGTCAACTCATCAACTCATCAACTCATCAACCCGCAAACCTGTCTACTAAGCACTGTAACTATATATGAATGCAACCACCGCCAACACCTGGAATCGCTATTACCGTCCCATATTGCAGCTTGGTGTGCCCATTGCCATAGGCCAGTTGGGCGTTATCATCATGGGTTTTGCCGACACCATGATGGTAGGGCGCTTCAGCACCGATGCACTGGCGGCCGCCTCGTTTGTCAACGCCGTGTTCAACCTTTTTGTCTACATGATGTTAGGTTATAGCTATGGTTTGACCCCCCTCATCAGTTCGTTGGTAGGGCAGGGGCGTCGGGCTGAGGCTGGCGGCACCTTGAAGTATGGCCTGATATGCAACCTCGTCTTTGCCCTGTTGCTCATGCTCATTTTGGGCGTAGGTTACTGCTTTATTGACCGCATGGGGCAGCCCGCCGAAATATTGCCATTGGTGCGGCCCTACTATTTAACCATTGGCGCCTCGCTCCTGTTTGTGGCACTGTTCAATGCCCTGCGCCAGTTTACCGACGGCATATCCGAAACCTCCACCGGCATGTGGGTCATACTCGTGGGCAATGTGCTCAACATTGCGGGCAACTTTGTGCTAATCTATGGTGTTGGTCCCTTTCCGCGTCTTGGCTTGCTCGGCGCCGGCGTCAGCACACTCACGGCACGCATCATAATGGCCGTCATCATGGTAGCCTTGCTGCTCGGGCGCAAGCGTTATGCCGCATATCGCCAGGGCTTCTGCCAGTCGGCAGTGCGCACCGCCAGCTTGTTGCACATCAACAAACAGTCGTTCCCCATCTCCTTGCAAATGGGCATGGAGAGTGGCGCCTTCACCGTAAGCGGCATCATGGCCGGTTGGCTTGGCGCTGTCGATTTGGCCACCTACCAAGTGATGGTAACCCTTGGCGGACTCGGTTTCCTGCTGTATTACAGTTTTGGGTCGGGCATCACCATACGTGTGGCCCACTTCTATGGCCAGAGCGACTGGAACAGTGTGCGCAGCACCACGCGTGCCGGCGTGTTCATATTGTTAGGCATGGCCGCCATATCGTCCATGATATTCTATTTTGGTGGCGAATTTATCATACACGGCTTCACCTCCGACCCCGCCGTCATATCATTGTCCCTCACCCTCATACTGCCCATGATACTCTATCAGTTGGGCGACTCCATGCAAATATGCTTTGCCAATGCCTTGCGAGGCACCTCGCACGTGATGGCCATGATGTGGGTGGCCTTTGTCAGCTACGTGGTAGTTAACATTCCGGCCGGCTACCTGCTGGCCTTCCCCTGTGGTTTAGGCGTGGTGGGCCTCTATCTGGCGTTCAGCATCGGTCTTATTTTGGCCGCGAGCCTTTTTGCTTGGAACTTTTACAAGGTGATGCGCCGCGTGGCATGATGGGTAGACGGGTTGACAAGTTGACGGGTAAGTTTGTCAAGCTTCTTCCATTCTGACTTCGACACTGTAAGCAGTATATTACATACTTGCTTGTCAACCCGTCAACCCGTCACCCCGTAACCCAAGAATAGTTGCTAAAGTTCAGCGACATCTACACCTTGACGTCGCAGTATTAAATATTTAATTTATGAAGAAATGAAGCGGAAAATTACTAGTTTGATTATGTGTGCAGTGTCTTGTGCCATGGTTGCACAAACCACCGGCGAGGAGGCTGGGCATACTTGGATTGACATGGGATTGCCCAGTGGCATTAAATGGGCTTCGGTCAATATCGGTGCCAATCGTCCTCAAGACGCAGGCAGTTACTATGCGTGGGGTGAAACGACCTCGAAAACAGACTATCGGTGGGCTACCTACGCTCATGGCGCAGGTTATAAATCGCTCACGAAGTATTCAAATGCTGATGGCTTAATGTCGCTCGAGGCCACCGATGATGTCGTTACCAGCACATGGGGTGGCACATGGCGTATGCCCACCAAGGAAGAGTGGGCAGAACTCCAAACGAATTGCGATTGGACATGGACTGACGACTACAACCAAACAGGCGTTGCAGGATATGTGGTTGCAAGCAAAAGCAGCGATGCCTCGCTCTTTTTGCCTGCGGCAGGTTGTCGTTATGCCAATCAGTTTAACGAGAAAGGCGTACACGGATATTACTGGTCGAGCTCGTTCTTCCGAACCTCAACTTACTGTGGCTCTGCCTACCAGTTGCAATTTACCCCAGTTTATGCCAAGTCAGATTGGAATTACGCCCGCTATTATGGCTCTTCTGTGCGTGGCGTGTGTAATCCCTAAACAACAAGGCGTGTGGGCGTCACACCATCTTCAATGTGGGAACAACGCCTGCTGATTGTATAGATTATTTACTTGATATTGACAAAATGAAAAAGACATCAATTATATTTGCATTGGCATTCGCATTGGGCATCATGCTTCCATTCTCTTCGGCAAAAGCCAAGAGGGTGCAATATTGGGCAAAAGGCGTCAGCGTAGAGGGCGGCTGGTACAACACCTTCCAGTTTACAAATGGTTGCTGGGCTGCAGTTAGTAGCAACATGATAGCTTGGTGGCAAGATCGCATAAAGGAACGGTACATCTACACAGGTAAATGCTGGGATCCAGAGGAAATCAATCGGGAGTTTGATCGCAACCCCTATTTTGGTGATAATGGTGACTATGTGTTTAAGGCCCTCGATTGGTATCTGAAAGAGACGCACCCAACCATCGTTTACTCACGTACAGATATTTCTCAGAACTACCTTCCCGTGGGCGACTACGATAATCCAATCATCTTCACGCGAGGCTGGATAAATTCCAAAGAAGAGATATTAACCGAGGTGTTGCTGAGATATTTCACTACGGGTAACTACATTGCGCAAATCCGTGACAATAACCACGCTTGGACATTGTGGGCGATTGAAATAGATACTGAAACCAATACCATCACGCGTATATGGGTGACCGATTCTGTGCCCAATGATCGCAGTAATCCCAAAAAGGAAATAGTTTCTCTCGAGCCCAAACACTGGAATGACTATTTCTATTTTGAACGAGGCATCTACGATGAGGAGAATAATGCTTGGGACGTTCAGGCCCTTCACCCAGAGGAGCTGACCTTCTTTGGTATAGAAGGCCGATTTTTAGTCGATTCCGAAGGCGAACCCGTGTTCGAGTCAAACACGCCCGCAGCTCCCACCCAGGTGGAAGTGAAGATGAGCGCAGCCAGCCAACTGCAAGACGTGGCATCTGTTGCCACCTTTAGCGCACCCTTTAACGCGGTAGTGCCCAATGGCGCAAAAGCATGGTACGTTAAGCAAATTGACGGCGACATGGCACAGCTCACTGCGGTGCCCGAAGGCTATGCCATTCCTGCCGAGCAAGGCGTTTTGTTGACCACGAACTCTGCAACCGATGTGCTGGTTATGGAACAAGCTGACGCTTCAACCCCTGTGGCTGAACTCACAGACAACCGTTTGCAAGCCAACGCACAGGGCGACCACGTGATAGCATCAGACGACAATGCTTATGTGCTGGCTTCCCAACAGGGGCAAATGGCCTTTTACCGTGCCAAAGTGGGTAGCACATTGTCACGCTACAAGGCTTATTTGCAATGGAACGCTGCGCTACCTGCCATAACCATGAAGTTTGGCGGCACGCAAACCTCGGTAAGCAATGTGGTGGAGACTGGCACAAACGCGCCCACCGCGGTTTATGGCATCGACGGACGTAAATGTTCAACCACTCAAGCCAAGGGCATGTACATTGTAAATGGTAAAAAGAGAATGCTTAACCCCTAACGACGTAAATATGACAACGATAACTATAAGAAAGGTGTACTCCGCCCCCAAATCGCAGCGATACGCTTTCGTTGCCGAACAATTATTGGCCTCATCACCCAAAATAGGCGTTAACGACGACATAGAAGTAGATGCCAGCACCTCGTTTTCGAACGCTAAGGGTTGGGACAGCACGAGCTGGACAGACCACCTTGCAGAGGAATAATCATCGAACAACAATACATTTCAAACATGAACAAGACCTTTTTACATCTGCGCTGGCTGACATTGGCCGTAGCGATGTGCCTGTCAGTTTTGGGCGCGGGCGCCCAGAGTTTCAAGCCTGGCACACTCTACCACCTGGTGTCGGCGCTCAAGGGACAGGTAGTCGATGCCGACGGGCAGGGACACCTTGCGCTGTCAGCACCCAACGAAAAAGATGCCGGACAGCATTTCGTCATGTCAGAGCTTTCGGGCTCGTGGCGCATTATCAATCCTTTCAACAACCAGGCCGTGCGCTACAACGGTAATGGTGTGGAGGCCGGTGAGAATAACGGTTCAGACGAAGCCCAACTGTGGCGCGTGGTGGCCGACGGCAGCCATTACAACTTGGTGCCCACCAACAATCCTGGCAAAGCAGCGGCTGTGCAAGGCAGCAAACTCGTGCTGATAGACAAAGCCAAGACTGCAGGCAACAAAGCCGCCCAATTCAGTCTGGACGAAGCTGCGCGTGCAGGTTTTGATGCCGAACTGACCTATCGCATACGTTCGGTGCAGCACCCCGACATGGTGCTCGGCAATGGCGACTCGGGTGAGAATAATGCTCACATAGTGGGCGAGACTGCCGACAAGGACAACCGCGGACAGTACTGGAACATCAAGATGCTCGACCTCGACCGCCGTGTGGTGGCAAATGCCTTTTACACCCAGAACTTTGACGATGGCGGCGGCAATGCCTCGATAGACTACCTGCTGCAGTGGCCGGCACAAGATGGTGTGTGGAACAATGCACAATTCTGCTTTGAACCCGTAAAGGGCCAGACCGGCACCTACATCATTCGTTCGGTGGGCAAAACCAAGGCCGGCAAAATGTACAGCCTCGTAAACGGCCAACTGAAGAGCGTGGCCTACAACGCCAAGGACAAAGCCGCATGGTTTACCTTCGAACAGGTGGAAAAACCCAAAATCAAATCCCCCTATTGGGAGGACGAAACACGCTTTGCCGAAAACAAAGAAACCGGCGTGGCCACCTACCTGCCCTATAACAATGAGCACGAGATGCTGGCCGACAAAGCCTACTACAACACTCCGTGGACCAAGCCCCAGACAGGACGCTATATGTCGCTCAACGGCACGTGGAAATTTCACTTTGTGCCCGAACCCTCGCAGCGCCCGCTCGACTTTTGGCAAGAGAACTACGACGTGAGCCAGTGGAACACCATACCCGTGCCCTCAAACTGGGAAATGCTGGGCTACGACAAACCCATCTACTGCAATGTGGAGTATCCGCACGCCAACACGCCGCCGTTTATCAAGGCCCGTCCCGGCTTCAACGATGGTGGCAAGAACTATGGCATCGACCCCGTGGGCTCGTATGTGCGCACATTCACTGTGCCCGCCGATTGGGACGGCCGCCGCACCTTCATACATTTTGGTGGCATTTATTCGGCAGCCTTTGTGTGGCTCAACGGCCAGTATGTGGGTTACACCCAAGGCTCTAACAATGTGAGCGAGTTCGACATAACCAAATATCTGCACAAGGGTGGCGAAAACCGTCTGGCAGTGCAAGTGTTCCGCTGGAGCGATGGCTCATATCTTGAATGTCAGGATATGTTCCGCATGAGCGGTATCTTCCGCGAGGTGTATCTTTACAACACCCCCAAAATGGCCGTACGCGACCATTACATCACGTCCGACATCACCTTTGACAAGGCGGGCAACACAGCCCAGGCAAAGGTGAATGTGCGCCTGACGCTCGACAATCGCGATAACCTTGCCGGCAAGAAGCAGGTGTGCGTCAAGATATTCAATCCTGAGGGCACCGAAATACAAGAGCAGCGCACGACACTTGGCGGTGCTGACGGCACACAGACCAACGTGGCATTCGATGTGCCAAATGCCGAGTTGTGGAGCGCCGAGCACCCCAATCTCTATACAGTGCGTGTGGTGCAGAGCGATGAACAAGGCAATGAGGAAATGGCCTTCTCAACCAAATATGGTATATGCAAAGTGGAGGTAAAGAACTCGCTGCTTTATGTCAACAACAAGCGCGTGTTCCTTAAAGGCGTAAACCGTCATGACACCTCGCCCAAGCACGGCCGTGCCGTTACTGTCGACGAAATGTTGCGCGACGTGACGCTCATGAAGCAGAACAACATCAATACCATACGTACCTCGCACTATCCTAACGATGCGCGTATGTATGCCATGTACGACTATTACGGACTTTACACCGTGGACGAGGCCGACCTTGAGGACCATGCCAACCAAAGCATTTCAGACCGCAAGAGCTGGATACCCGCCTTTGTTGACCGTATTGACCGCATGGTGCTGCGCGACCGCAACCACCCCTGTGTGGTGATGTGGAGCCTTGGCAACGAGGCTGGTGCTGGCGCCAACTTTAAGGATTGCTACGAGGCGGCCAAGCGTCTTGACGCGCGCCCTGTACACTATGAGGGCACACGCATCAGTCTGCCCTATGGTGGCGAACGCTACTCCGACTTCTACTCGAAGATGTACCCTGGCATGGACTGGATGGCGCAGAACACCTCAAACCTTGACAAACCGATGTTTATCTGCGAGTATGCACATGCCATGGGTAATGCCATTGGCAACCTCGACCAGTATTGGGACGTAATAGAGAACTCGAACGCCACCATTGGCGGTTGCATCTGGGACTGGGTGGACCAGTCAATCTACAATCCGCAACTGATGAAGCAGGGCATCTACCGCCTCACTACGGGCTATGACTATCCCGGTCCGCACCAGGGCAACTTCTGCTGCAACGGCATTATCAACAGCGAACGCCATGAGGGTGCCAAACTGAAGGAGGTGAAGGCCGCTTACCAATATGTGAAATTCAACTTGGTGGGTGTGGACAAGCAGAAGAACACGGCCACAGTCACGTTGCGCAATACCTACTTGTTCCAGAACTTGAAGGACATGAACTTGTGCTACGAGGTGGTGAAGAACGGTCGTGTGGTAAGCACTAAGACTATCAAACTGCCTGCTGTGGCCCCTGCCGACAGCACCACGCTTGTGCTCAAGCTGGCAAAGGCCGATTTGGCCAAGGCTGAGGCCAATGGCCAGGAGGTGCTGCTCACACTGCACGTGGCTTTCCGCGCAGCACAAAATTATGCCGCAGCCGGACACGAGGTGGCGCTCAAGCAGTTTACCTTGCAGCAGCGCGGCACGCTACCCGCACTGAAGTCTGATGCCAAGGCACCCGAAATGCTTTCAACGCTGTCGCTCGACCAAACTATTATTGGCAACGACAAGGTGCAGCTCACCTTTGACAATGAAACGGCACGCCTCACCTCATTGGCTCTTGATGGTCGCAACATCATTGCCGACAACCAGGGCTTTGAATACAGCAACCACCGCTGGATAGAGAACGACCGCTTTGGCAACACTGCCAACGGCTTGCAGCCCAAGGGCGATGTGCGTGTGGAGCAGGTGAACGGCAACACGGTGGTGAAGACAACCCGCAAAGGCTCGCTTTGCGACACGGAGATTGACTACACCATCTACCCGCAGGGCGTGGTTGATGTGGAGGCTCGCTTTACACCGCATACTGCTGAGCTGCGACGCGCCGGACTGGTGTGTATGCTCGACTCATCACTCTCGAAGGTGGACTATTACGCGCTCGGTCCGTGGGAGAACGCTTGCGACCGCCGCGATGGTGTGGTGGCAGGCCGCTATACCACAACCGTGGCAGGCATGGTAGAGCCTAACATGAAGCCGCAGAGCACTGGCAACCGTGAGAAGTTGCGCGAACTTACGCTCAGCGACAAGTCGGGCTTTGGTGTGAAAATCGAAACTGAGGGCCGTGTCAACTTCTCGGCAGTGCCTTACACCGACGAGGACTTGATGAACGCTCAACACTATTGGGAGATGCAGCCGCGTCCCTACACCGTGCTGCACCTCGATGCTTGGTTGCGCGGTTTGGGAAACGCCTCGTGCGGCCCGGGCACATTGCGCATGTTCTACGTGCCCGAAAAGCCGATGACCTATAAGCTGCGTATTTCAAAGAAATAACGGTGGCGACTGAATAAAAGTTTGGCGTTTCAGCAATGTATGGTTACTAAGTTCGTAACTTTGCAATCGTACATTGTTGAAACGCCAAACTCTTTTTTGTAAGCATATGAAAAGAACTATATTCGTGCTGCTTGTGCTGCTTTGCAGTTTATGCGCCAAGGCGCAGACAGCGTGCTCGCCGGTGGCATCAGACATAAAATATGAGGTGCGCGCGGCATGGCTCACCACCCTTATGGGGCTCGACTGGCCGCAGCGCCCCGCCACAACCGCAGCGCAAACTGCCGCACAGAAGCAAACGCTGTGTGAAATGCTCGACCGCCTCAAGGCCATGGGCATTAACATGGTGCTGTTTCAGTCGCGCATACGTGCAACCACTGCCTACGCATCGGCCATAGAACCTTGGGACGGCGTGTTTGCGGGGCGACCCGGACAACGGCCGCTTTACGACCCGTTGCAGTTTGCGGTGGACGAATGCCACAAACGTGGCATGGAATGCCATGCCTGGGTGGTGGCATTCCCCATCTGCAAGGTGGCGGTGGCCAAGCAACTTGGCAAACGCGCCCTGCCTGTGCAGCACCCCGAACTGTGCCAGCGGTGCGGTGACCAATGGCTGATGGACCCTGGAGTGCCGGGCACTGCCGAATATCTGGCTAAGGTGTGTCGCGAAATTGTGCAAAACTACGAGGTAGACGGCATTCATCTCGACTACATACGTTATCCCGAGAGCAGTGTGCCCTTTAACGACGACCGCACTTATCGCCGCTATGGCCATGGGCAGAACAAGGCCGCATGGCGCACGGCAAACATTGACCGCTGTGTGCTGGCCATACATGATGCGGTGAGAGAGGTGCGCCCGTGGGTAAAGCTGAGCTGCTCCCCCGTGGGCAAGTATTCTGACTTGTCGCGCTACTCCTCTTACGGGTGGAACGCGCGCGACGCTGTGTCGCAAGATGCCCAGCGCTGGTTGCGCTTGGGGTGGATGGACATGCTCTTCCCGATGATGTACTTCGACGGCAATCATTATTATCCTTTCCTTGCCGACTGGAAGGAGCACGATGCCGGCCGCCCCGTTGTGCCCGGACTCGGCATTTACTTTCTTAACTCCCGCGAAAAGGACTGGCCGCTCCTTACCGTGCAGCGCCAGATGAATGTGGCACGCAGCGAGGGCCTTGGCGGCCAGGCGTTTTTCCGTACACGTTTTTTGCTGAACAACGAGAAAGGGCTTGCCGACTGGTTGCAAACCTCGTTCTATGCCCGTCCCGCCTTGGTGCCCCCCATGCGTTGGCAGGACAGCATTCCGCCCGCATCGCCCCAGGTAGCCCAGAGGCTTGATGGGCAGCACCTGCACCTTGAATGGTCTGCCGTGCACGATGCCGATGGCCCGGTGCGCTACAACGTTTACCGCCTCGACCCCACGTTTGGTAATGTCTTACTATCTGTGCGCACCACCGCCACCCATTACGACTGCACCCTCGCCTTGCCCGCCCTGCGCTACAGCCGCTATGTGGTGACCGCTGTCGACGTGTATGGCAATGAGAGTGGGGGAGAGTAATACGGGTATGGACTATTGTTCTTTAGTCCTTATGTTCTCCGCGTTAGCGGAGAACTATAAATATATGCCTGTGAGGGGAAAATGTGGCGTTTCTTTGTTCGTGAATTGTGAAATCTGCCGCTAACGCGGAGAACATAAGAACATAAGGACATAAGAACAAAAGAGTTTCAAGGCATACGGGCATGGACTTGCGTCCATGTGCCCTCAAGAACAGAAGGGCTACGCCGTAGCGTTTAATGCTATTGCTTTTTTGTTTATGACGCTCATGGTCGTAACGGCGTAGCCCTTCTGTTCTTGAGGGCACATGGACGCAAGTCCATGCCCGTATGTCTTGAAGCACTTTTGTTCTTATGTTCTTATGTCCTTATGTTCTCCGCGTTAGCGGCTCGCTACGGCGTCAGCCCTTATGTCTCTTGGGCCACGCGGACGTTAGTCCGTGGCCAGCCGCGCAGCGGCCTTTTGTGTATCTTGTGTAAACTTCTGTTGCTTATGTTTTCCGCGCTAAGCGGCTAACACAGGCGTTATATCTTTTGTTCTTATGTCCTTTTGTCCTTATGTTCTCCGCGTTAGCGGCAAATTTCATTGAGCACCACATTCTCCCGACCTCGTTACTTCCTGCACCGTTGAATGACACGATCACCATCGTGTTACGCACCAGTTTGCTCACGGGCACAAACCCTTTGTCCGCCATGTCGCACCGTTGCACTTCGGGCGTGCGGTCAAGCACATTATAGCGAATGTCGCACAGTTCATCCTTCAAGGTGATGGGTTGTTCGGTCAGACCGCAGTTCGTCGTGTGGCCAGTTGTTTGCGGTGTGCAGTCAGTGTCATTGCCCATGCGTTTTTGCTGGGGTGTTTCAGTGTTTTCAGTTTGTGGTTCCGGGTTCTGTCCGATAACGTCTATCAGTTTGTCAACGCCACGTTTCACAATGGCATCGGCATAGCGCAACATTTTGTTAAGCATTCTTTTCATGGTAGTCAATACAATTTGGGTTAGTACAAAAGTAAAGTGCTGCAAAGGTAACACCGAGGCATCGCACCCATCAAAAAAAGTGTACAATTTGTACACAAATATTTGCCCCCTCCCCGTCTGCCTACATGTAAAAGAGTCCGTGTGTTTTTACTGCCATCTTACACTTTTTGCACGTAACAAGTTGATATACAGAGGTTTCAAGAGTGTAAGATGATTTCAAAGTATCTTACACTCCCCTGCACACATCTTACACATCACACCCCGCCGTCGCGCAGTCGGTCTTGTCGTATGCGGTGGGTTTTACGCCATAGGGACGTAGAAGAATCAGTCGGAGCAACAGATTTTTCTGCTCCCCTATGCCGTAATATCCTCCTCCCGTGCTTGTGCCGTGTGGCAGCATGTAGGTTGTGTAGGTTGCGTGTAGGTAAATTTGGTAATATCTTACACTACGTAAAGTACTAATAATCAATGAGTTGCGATGTATTAGTGTAAGATGCAAGATACTCGGTATGTAAGTTATTGTAGTATGGTAAAAGCACCAAGTGCAACTTTTTTCTTGCGCCTTTTAGCGTAAACATGCGAACGGACGCAAGCGCCAAGCGTTACCTCTAAGCGCTACCTCTAAACGCTACCTCTAATGGGGGCGACGCGTCTCGAGGCTGCTGAAAAATGCCCGACGCGAGACGCGTCGCCCCCATTAGAGCGCAATTTCCTGGCATAACAGTTCTTCCCATGGCTTCAAATCCGCTTTTTAACCTGTCAATCTGATAGAAAACGCAAGCACTAATGGGGGCGACGCGTCCCGCGTCGGTTTTTTCAGCAGCCTCGTCTCGCGTCGGGATTTTTTTCAGCAGTCTCGTCCAGCGGGAAAAGATGCAGCTATTATTTAGTGGATTTCGTATTTTTCTCCACTTCCTCTATCCCGACGCGAGACGCGTCGCCCCCATTAGTGCTTGCGTTTCTTCAAGCGACAAACGCTACAACTAAACGCAAGTACAAAACGCTACCACTAATGGGGGCGACGCGTCCCGCGTCGGTTTTTCAGCAGCCTCGTCTCGCGGAAAAACTTGAGTTATATTATAACTTAATGACCTCAAAACTAAAATATCTACCACATGAAAAGTCTACTAATCAAAGATACCACCACAGAAGAGCGCATTGAAATAGTCAAGACATTCCTTTCCTCCGGCAGTTCCGACTGTGAAGGCATCGACATGGACGACCTCTACTACGACTACATCTTCGGTCTAAAAGAGCTCGCCGACATCAACCGCGAATTTAGCGAGAAGCATGCAGGCAGCGTTCGAGTTGATAATCAGAATAGACCTTAAGAGAGTGTGTCTCCAATCACGCTCCGCCACAACTTCCCCTCAATCCTTATGCAAAATCGGCTGTACACAAGCGCCAATGCTTTGTACAGCCGATTTTGATTTTTCTCAAAAGCTAAAGTCTTATTTTACAATGACCTTAACAATCTCGTTTCCAATCTTTACAAGATAAACTCCTGCCTCTACATGTACTCTGCTAACCTTACCACTATAAACATTCGTACCATCTGCAGAGAATATTTGAAGCTTATCATCTTTGGACATTCCCTCAACACAAATGTAATGGTTCTCAGCCTTGACAACTATTACATCACGACTTGTTTCTGTAATAGCAGTTGGCACAGATTTCACAACCACCACGCATTGAGCAGAAAAGCCACCATCCTCAGTTGTAGCTGTAATAATGGCAGAGCCAGCGCCTATAGCCACAACCGTACCATCATTCATTACCAAACAAACCGTACGATCAGAACTTTCCCATTGTATATTGGGATTGTCAGCATCTGCAGGCAACACGGTAGCTTTCAGTTTTACGGTTTCCCCTATGTTTGAAAGTGTCACGCTATTCTGTTCAAGTTTGATCCCCGTAACAGGCCGTTTATCGTCTACAGGTAACTCCACGTTTACTACGCAAAAATCCGTAAAGCCGCCATCAACGGTTGTAGCGGTTACCACAGAAGAGCCCTCGCCTACGGCAACAACCATACCATTATCCATTACAAGACAAACTGAAGTATTGGCACTACTCCATTTTACATTCCTATTGTCTGCATTTTCAGGCAATACATCGGCTGTTAATTGTTTGGTAGCACCGATTGATTTCAAAGTCAAAGTACGCGGTTCAACGTTTACACCTATCACGGGTTGAAAAACCGTTATCTCACAATCATCAGAAAGTTCGGATCCATCTGCCGTTGTTACGCTTATGCGGGCTTTACCACTTGCATGGGCTGTAACAACTCCGTTTTCTACGGTTGCAACACTCTCATTACTTGATGTCCACACCAAGTTTTTGTTGTCCGCTTCATTTGGCGAGATTGAAGTACGTAAAGTTGTTGTTTCACCTACCTTCATCGAACATTCATGCTTTTCAAGCGAAACACTTGTTACAGGTTGCCATACTGTTATTTCGCACACATCTGACAGATAAGAGCCATCGGAAGTTGTAGCTGTAATTTTAGCAGTACCTTTACCTACAGCAGTTACAATGCCATCGTCGCTTACTCGTGCCACGCCATTATCCGAAGATTTCCACGTTACCTTATCGTTATTCACATCTTGCGGAGATACTTTTACATTCAAGGCAATGGTATTGCCAATAGCTAAGCGTGCTTCATGCTTATCGAGTTCTATAGCCGTAGCAAGTTGCGTAATGGTAAGTTCACATACATCTGATATGCTATTGTCGTCCTTTGAAGTAGCTACGATCTTTACTTGGCCACGCTTCAAAGCCTTTACCTTACCACTTTGGTCTACCGAAGCTATCTCATCATTAGAGCTACTCCAAATCACGTCTTTATTATCAGCATTAGCAGGTGTAACAGCGCATTGCAACTGAATTTCTTCACCTGTGTTCATGTTGTGCGAGTGTGTGTTCAAGCGCACGTTGGTGACATGCTGAAGAACCCCCATAGTTTGACTAGATACATAGTTTCCATCTGTAGATGTAGCTTTAATTATACAAGTACCCTGCTGCAATGCAGTCAAACGTCCCGTAATTGCATCAATCGTAGCAATTTGTGGATCAGAACTACTCCAAGAGATAGCATTATCAGATGTTCCTAATGGCAATGTTTCTGCTTTTAACTGCACATTGTCACCTACATAGATTGTCTGTGGATTACCGTCAGCAAAACGCACACCCGTGGTATGCTCATATACATGAACATCACAAGTATCACGTTTTCCATTGTAGGTTTCTACAATGATTTTTGCCGAGCCAAACTTTTTTCCTGCAATTTTTCCACCATCAACAATAGCAACTTCTTCATCCGTACTATACCATGTTAATGGTTTATTCATAGCATCTGAAGGAGATAAAGATGTGCTTAGTGTAATGTTCTCGTCTCCCACATGAACACTAGTGCGATGAGTATTCAACGTTACCTTCTCTACGTCTATCATTTGGATAACAACACTAGCTTGTATTGCCGTCGGCTTTGTACAACCTTTTGGAATATAAAGAGTGTCACAAATAACTTTCGCATAAACGCTTCCGCGAAATCTTAATTGTATTTGTTGTGGATTTGTTACATAACATATAATACGAGGAATGCGCACATCACCATTAAGATATATATATCGAATCTTTGGAGGCAGTACTAACGTCTTCTTCTTATAATATTTTTCACCTACATAATAACTATTATGATAATATTCTGGCCAAAATACTTGTGCTGTCTCAGGGAGTTTCAAATACAATATACCATCTCTATCACTGCTAACATTTTGCATTTTTCCATTAATTATCAATGTATCTATAATCGAAGTGCCATAGCCATAGCCTCCTGTATAATAAAAGCAGTTAATTGACATTGAATCCGCACTCTCTGGAGTTATCAATTTCCGTAATCTTTTACTATAACCGAATATATAATCTCCCAACATGTTATCTCTTTCTATACTACAAGTTGTTACATTTCCCCCTTTGATTATATTTACTTCAGACAAATCTATAACACCTTGTAACTTACGATTGTTATTTAAATCCATCAAGAAATCGAAATCTGTTGCATTCATATAACCTGTTATTTTCAAGTTTTCAACGGTCTCTTGATCTCCGAAATTGATTTTACTTGACAACCAGCCTGGTGTTTGATTATCCACAGTCAAAGATGTTTGCTGCGCAAAAGTAAATGCGCAAACAAACATAGCTAAAAGTAATGTAATTGTTTGCTTCATAATTTTGAGTTTTAAGTGATTACAGAACAAGAAGTCCTGTAGCCACATTCATCTTACTTTGATTCGACGCTCTCAAGTATCTTGATTATTCGTTTTATGCGTTCAACACTAACTTGACTATGGTTGACGATCCAGGAACAATCAGCCAATCTGTCACGCTGAGTATTTAAGCCATACTTCTCAACATAATCTTCTACCTGTTCATGCCAATCATTTAATTTATCAATGTTGACTTGGTCCATCACGTCTGCTTGTGGCATATCTACTCCATGTACATATGCTTTCTTCACACAAGCAAGGAGGTCATTGCCTTCCTTAATAAGTTGCTCTTTGCTTTTCATAATTCTGGGATAATTTGTTTTACATGTTCCAATGCCGAATCAAAATCTGCATTGGAGAATTTGTTTCTTCCATCAATCAGTTTTGCCAGCTTCAGCAGCTCTGATGAAAATGATGAATAATTTTCATTGCGTGCTAACGCTATCAAAGCACACACCATATAGGCCTTAATCTCTGGGTGCTTTTCAATACCTGCATCATAGCAGTCTGCATTAACAAAAGAGAAATCTGCTCTTTCGCAATGAAATGCGTCACGCATTAAATGCTCGAAAACTAATCTGCGTTCAACCATTATAACACAAAGTTTTTCACTCCAGCCACTCCCCGACTTTCGCATTGGTAGTAAATGAATGTTCATGTCTATATACAAAAAAAGCGTGGGAGTCTGTATCTGTCACTTGTCCCACGTAACCAGGCCTTCGCATTGCCTTTCCCCGAGGACAAGCAACATTTAGAAACCCACGCCGATATGCGAGCATAGATACAATACGCCCAAAGTATTCGTGCCGCAAATAGGGCACGAATACAATAAGGGCTATCATACCTATGGTAAAGTATGCATACCCAATGGGCATCTATTGTTGCATTGTTCTTAACGGGGATTGAAGTTGCGAAGTTCGGTCACGTTCAGAACAAAGCGCAAATAAACGCCTTTCCATATATGGAACCCAACCCCTATAGTGCAATCACAAGAGGAATGCACTCGGCGTGGATTCGGTGACAAAGGTAAGGACTAAAAGGCTAATATGCAAAAAATAGGGTGGAGATATGGAGGTTACAAGCTAATATCAGCTATAAGTTGAAAAAACTTTCCGAAAAAGTTTGGCAGTTCGGAGAAAATGCTTACCTTTGCACTCGCAAAACAGAAATAAACGCTGTTGAGCCGAAATGAATGCCTCTTTAGCTCAGTTGGCCAGAGCACGTGATTTGTAATCTCGGGGTCGTTGGTTCGAATCCGACAAGAGGCTCTTAAAAGAGTTAGAAAAGTGAACGCTCGCTTTTTCTAACTCTTTTTTTGTGTTTCATATTTGCTTGCGGTGGCTGCATTGATTACCTTTGCAGTATGAAACAGCATCTTACAATAGTTAAAGTGGGCGGAAAAATTGTTGAGGCGCCCGATACTCTCAACCAACTTTTGCAACGTTTCTCGGCACTCGAAGGGCCGAAAGTGCTGGTGCATGGTGGCGGACGTACTGCCACCGATGTGGCGGCACAACTCGGCGTGGAAACACACATGGTGGACGGTCGTCGCATTACCGATGCCGAAATGTTGCGTGTGGTGACGATGGTGTATGGCGGACTGGTCAACAAAAATGTGGTGGCCAAACTGCAAGCTTGTGGCGTGAATGCGCTCGGGCTGACTGGCGCCGACATGAACGTGATACGCTCGCACCGACGCCCGTTGAAAAACGGCATAGATTATGGCTATGTGGGCGATGTGGACAAGGTGGACGCCGACCGTCTGCAACTGCTCATAGATGCTGGTATTACTCCGGTGATGGCCCCGCTCACGCACAATGGCGAGGGCGATTTGCTCAACACCAATGCCGATACCATAGCCGGCGAAACAGCTAAGGCTTTGGCGCAGCACTACGAGGTGACGCTCGTTTACTGCTTTGAACACGCCGGTGTGCTGGCCGATGCCAATGACGAGGCCAGCGTGATACGCCGCATCACCCCCCAGACGTTTGAACAACTCAAGGCAGACGGCATTGTGTCGGGCGGTATGTTGCCAAAGATAGAAAACAGCTTGATGGCGGTAAAGGCTGGTGTGAAGCGCGTGGTAATAACCAGCGCCGATAAAATAGGTACAAACGAAGGTACGAGCATAGAATAACGAATGAACAAATACGAAATAATGGCCCCGGTGGGGTCACGCGAGAGTTTGGCTGCTGCGCTCAAAGCTGGTGCCGACTCCATATACTTTGGCATAGAAGCACTTAATATGCGTGCCCATAGTGCCAGCAAATTTACTATTGACGATTTGCGCGACATAGCTGCACAATGTGCTGCACAAGGCGTAAAGTCATACCTGACGGTAAACACCATTATATATGATGAGGACATTGACCTCATGCACCGCATTTGCGATGCGGCACACGAGGCAGGCATTTCAGCCATTATAGCCTGCGATGTGGCAGTGATGAGCTATTGCAACCACATAGGCCAGGAGGTGCATCTGTCTACCCAACTCAACATATCAAATGCCGAGGCACTGAAGTTCTATGCCCAGTTTGCCGATGTGGCAGTTTTGGCGCGTGAACTCAACCTTGAGCAGGTGACCAAAATACATGAGGCCATAGAGCGCGACCACATTTGCGGCCCCTCGGGGCAGCCCATACGCATAGAAATGTTCTGCCATGGCGCTTTGTGCATGGCAGTGAGCGGCAAGTGCTACCTTTCGCTCGACAATCTTGGCCGTTCGGCCAACCGCGGGCAGTGCATGCAAGTATGCCGCCGCAGTTATACGGTGCGCGACCGCGAAACAGGCATAGAGCTCGATGTGGACAACAAGTATATCATGAGTCCTAAAGATCTCAAAACCATTGGTTTCATAGATCAAATGATGAAGGCCGGCGTGCGCGTGTTCAAAATAGAGGGCCGCGCCCGCAGTGCCGAGTACGTTTACACCGTTGTACAGTGCTACAAAGAGGCCATTGCCGCAGTAGAGGACGGCACCTTCACGCCCGACAAGGTGGCCCAGTGGGACGAGCGGCTGAAGTCGGTGTTCAACCGCGGTTTTTGGGACGGCTACTATCTCGGTCAGAAACTTGGCGAGTGGAGCAATGTGTACGGCTCGGCTGCTACCGAAAAGAAACAGTACATTGGCAAGGGTCAGAAATACTTTTCAAAACTCGGCGTTGGCGAGTTCTATATTGAAGCCGGCGAGTTTGAGGTGGGCGACAAGTTGCTCATTGTAGGCCCAACAACCGGTGCGCTTTACGTGACCGCTACCGACATACATGGCGACCACGGCCATGTGGACAAGGCGCTCAAGGGCATGCGCGTGGCCATACCCGTGCCCGAGAAGGTGCGCCCGAGTGACAAACTTTATAAGATAGTAAAGACTGGTAATGAATAACCCCATATTGCTCTTCGACTTCGGTGGTGTGCTTGTCGACCTCAATCGTCCGCGCGTTGAGGCAGCGTTCGACGCTTTAGGCTTCGACATACGTCCGTACCTTGGCACTTACAAGCAGTCAGGCATATTCAGCCAGCTTGAGCAAGGGCGCATCACCCCCCACGAGTTCTGCAACGAACTGCGTCGCTTGAGCGGCCATGCCGACTTGGCCGACGAAGCCCTTGTGGCAGCGTGGCAGAGTTATCTCGACACGGTGCCGGCCGACCGCCTCGACATGTTGCTCAAAATCAAGCAACACTACCACGTGTGCTTGTTGAGCAATACCAACCGCATACATTGGCGCATGGCCGAGGACACACTGTTCAGCTACAAAGGCTTGCACGTGACAGACTTTTTTGAACACATATTCTTGTCGTGCGAGTTGGGCGTAGAGAAACCCGCCCCCGAAATATTTGCCAGAGTGGCAGAGGGCATTGGTGTGCCCGCCGGCGACATCTTGTTTTTCGACGACAGCGAAGTAAATTGTGAGGCGGCGCGCCAATGCGGCTTGCAGGCCCTTGTAGCCCCCGCCCACAGCGAATGGCTAAAATACTTTGACGAAAATGGCAAATTACACACTTCATACGTTCAAGCACAACCTTGATAATTCGACAGGTTGCTGCGCAGCCATAGGTTTTTTCGACGGCGTGCACCGCGGTCACTGCTACTTGATAGAACAAGTAAAGGCCGAGGCAGCCCGCCGCGGACTCATGCCTATAGCCATCACCTTTGAGGAACACCCGCGCCTGGCCTTGTCGCAAACGCGCTATTGGCCAGAGTTGCTCACCACCAATGCGCAAAAGTTGCAACTGCTGGCACAGACGGGATTAGCCGCTTGTGCCATGTTGCACTTCGACCACACCATGTCGATGCTCACCTCGCGCGAGTTTATGGAGCTGGTGCTGAAAAAGGAACTCAACGTGCAGTGCCTGCTCATAGGCTACGATCACCATTTTGGTTCCGACCTTTCGGCCGGTTACAAAGACTACGTAAAGTATGGCAAGGAACTCGGCATAGACGTGTTGCGCGAGCGCCCCTTCGATGCCGACGAGCTGCGCATCAGTTCATCAGCCACACGCCGTTTCCTTACGGGTGGCAACGTCGAGATGGCGCGAGCCTGCCTCGGCCGCCCCTATCAGCTTGAGGGCAGCGTGGTTGAGGGTCGCCATGCTGGTTCGCTCATGGGGTATCCCACAGCCAACCTCCGTCCCGATTGTGCCGAGCAACTTGTGCCCGGACGCGGTGTTTATGCCGCACGGGCCGAAATAGACGGTTTCCGCTACAAAGCCATGGTCAACATAGGCTGGCGGCCGACACTCGACAATGGCAGCGACCAAACCATCGAGGCCCACTTGCTCGACTATGACGGCGGCGACCTTTACGGCCACCATCTCAAACTCAGCTTTTACCGCCGCGTGCGCGACGAACACCGTTTCGACAGCATCGAAGCCCTGCAAAAGCAACTTGCCATTGATGCCGATGTGGTACGTGCCATGCTCGACGATGTAAATAGCTGACAACCGGTGCCGCAATAACAACACACGAAACTAAACTAAACACACACTTATGACAGCAATAACTATGTTGATAATGTTCGTCGCCGTTCAGTTGGTGACGGGCCTTGGGGCATTATTGTTTTCAAATCTCGACAAGTTGGGCACCGGTTATCCCATCGACCAACTTACCGTTTCGCCCATGGCCACCGGCATCTCCATGCTGGTAGGCGAGGGGCTGTTGGCGTTAGGCCTGTGGCTATGGTTCTTCCGTTTTGAAAAGGGCGTGCGAGCCAAAGCCACTGAGCGCCCAGAGTTGTTAGGCATATTCAAGTTTCACAAGCTCAAGCGTGATGTGGTGCCCGTCAAGCCGACTTGGTGGCAAGTGTTGTCGGCCATTTTGGGCGTGTTGATGATGGCCATAGCCCTGTCGCAGGCCCTCACGACCCTCGGCATGAACAACGATGCCGACATGGCACTCTTTCAAGGCATGCTCGGCAACCCCTTGTGCTGGTTGTTGTTGTGCATAGTCGGGCCAGTGTGCGAGGAGCTTGTCTTCCGCGTAGGCATTGTGCGCACCCTCTACCGCCACAAAGTGCCTGGTTGGGCCGCCGCAGCCATTGGCGCATTAGCCTTTGCCCTGGTGCACGGCAATGTGACACAAGGCATACCCGCCTTCATCATAGGCGTTGTGCTCGGCTTGTACTATTTGCGTTCGGGCAATTTACGTTTGTGCCTGCCGGCACACATCGCCAACAACACGTTGGCCGTAGTGCTCATGGCGTTAGGCCAGGACGATGCCCCTGCGTCGTGGTGGAGCATAACCATTCGCGTTGTAGTAGCCCTGCTGCTTGTGGCTGGTGCCCTGATGCCCTTGCACCGTGCGGGCAAGGCTGCACAGGCCGCTGCTTAGAACAGTGCCGGTGACCCTTAAAAAAAATATACAAAATCCCCACTTACAAACTATATATAAATGAAAATAGGAACGCTCGACCTTGGCGACCGCCCAGTGGTGTTAGCCCCCATGGAGGACGTAACCGACATAGGTTTCCGTTTGCTTTGCCGTCGTCTTGGTGCGTCAATGGTATATTCCGAATTTGTGGCAGCCGATGCCTTGGTGCGCATGGTCAACAAAAGTCTCGAAAAACTCACCGTGTGCCAGGCCGAGCGCCCAGTGGCCATACAGATATACGGCAAGGACCCAGTGGCTGTGCGCGATGCTGCGCAGATAGTAGTGGAGCGTGCCCACCCCGATGTGCTCGACATCAACTTTGGCTGTCCCGTCAAGCGTGTGGCAGGCAAGGGGGCTGGTGCCGGTTTGTTGCAGGACGTGCCCCGCATGCTCGAAATAACCCGTGCAGTGGTTGATGCTGTTGATGTGCCCGTCACCGCCAAAACCCGTTTGGGCTGGGACGCCGAGCACAAAATAATAGTGCCGTTGGCCGAGCAACTGCAGGACTGCGGCATACAGGCACTCACCATACATGGGCGCACCCGTGCCCAGATGTACACAGGCGAAGCCGACTGGAGCTTGATAGGCGAGGTCAAGCGCAATCCGCGCATGCGCATTCCCATCATAGGCAATGGCGACATCACTTCGGCGCAAGGTGCCGTCGGGGCATTTGAGCAGTTCGGGGTAGATGCCGTCATGGTAGGCCGCGCCACCTTTGGCCGCCCCTGGATATTTAAGGAGATACACGATGCCTTACACGAGGGCGACCACAGTGTTGATGATGTCATACCCAGCCAGTATGCGCCTATGACAGCCGATTGGAAACTCGATGTGCTCAAGGAGCAAGTGCGTCAAAGCGTGGCACGTATTGACGAGTATCGCGGCATATTGCACATACGCCGCCATTTGGCAGCCACGCCTTTGTTTAAGGGACTTCCCAATTTCCGTCAGACGCGCATCAACATGCTGCGTGCCGAAACGGTAGAATCCTTGTTCGACATTATGGAGAGCACCCGTCCACTCATACGCGAGGCTGAGGCGGCAGGCACCGCATTGCAATCTTAAAACTGATACAACCCACTATGGCAGATAAAATAATCAGCGACGATAAATATTATTACGTCATCAGCGAGGTGGCGCAGATACTCGGCGTGAGCGAGACCTTGTTGCGTTATTGGGAAAAAGAGTTTCCGCAGCAGATAACGCCCAAGAAAGGCTCACGTGGTGTGCGTCGTTACACCAAGGAGGACATAGAGAAGATACGTACCATTTACGACCTTGTAAAAGTGCGCGGCCTTAAACTGGCTGCTGCACGTGAGGTGCTCAAGCAAAACAAACAGGGCACTGCACAACCGCTCGAAGCCATACAGCGCCTGCGCAAAGTGAAGGAAGAACTGGTGGCCATGAAGCGTGCCCTCGAAAGTATGTAAATTGGGTTAGGGGGTTAGGAGGTTAAAGGGTTAGGAGGTTAGAGGGTTAGGAGGTTAAAAAGTCACTTTTATGAATTAGATAACCAAGAGTAATCTTTTAACCCAACTTTCGGATTTAGAAAGTGCGGGCTGAAAGCCCAATGGAGCACCCAGCCCAGGGCAAGCGAAGCGGCAC
>ERZ1026886.1-NODE-1-length-159190-cov-10.250265_pt1 | contig 159190 bp, 163 predicted proteins | sample MGYA00380173_ERZ1026886 | MGnify/ENA primary metagenome ERZ1026886 (study PRJEB33269, sample SAMEA4719809) | human gut metagenome | biome: human-associated habitat; feature: organic feature; material: feces | place: Cameroon | collected 2013-10 ... | reverse complement strand
GTAAAAGTGGCGCTATTGCATGATAAAAGTGGCACTATTGCAGTGTAAAAGTGGCACTATCGCAACCCAATGATGCTTGTTTTGCTCCGTCATTCATTGCACACTTCTTTTTACAGCAGCATAATCAGCTGTATTCCAGCACACTATCGCTGCACGCTCAAAACTCAGGAATTTCGCACCAAAGATTTTGTTGTGCGCTGAACGAGGAGTATTGAGCATTAGAAATGCAAATATAAGATTGGCATAACGTCAAAAAAAGCGACAACGCATCCCGTAATTGGCTTTTTTTTCATAAATTTGCAGATTGAATTGATAGACACCTTATTTTAAAGAACAACAATAACAGTTATTCTTCATGGATATAAAAAAATCAGAATTCACGATATCTTCGGCTACAGTAAGCCAGTGCCCGAAGGACACCAAGCCCGAGTTTGCGTTCATCGGACGCTCCAACGTGGGCAAGTCGAGCCTCATCAACATGCTCTGCAACCGTAAGGGACTTGCCAAGACGTCTGCCACACCCGGCAAGACGCTGCTCATCAATCACTTTATCATCAACAATGAGTGGTACCTCGTTGACCTTCCGGGTTATGGCTTCGCAAAGCGATCGAAGACCGTGCAGAAGAAGCTCGACCAGATGATTACGTCTTACATCCTGCAGCGCGAGCAACTCATCAACACCTTCGTGCTCATCGACATCCGTCATGACCCGATGAAGATAGACACGGACTTCATCAACTGGCTCGGCGAAAGCTCGGTGCCCTTCTCCATCATCTTCACCAAGGCGGACAAGCTCGGACCGGTGAAGGCGAAGCAGAACGCCGGCAAGTGGATGGCAGCGCTCAAGGACCAATGGGAGGAGCTGCCACCTTACTTCATCACCAGCTCGGAGAAGCGTACAGGAAAAGACGAGGTACTGACATACATTGAGGATATCCTCAAATCAATAGCAACAGAAGAAAAATGACACCATTACTCGACGTTCAGAACATATCGAAAGCTTTCGGAGCACACGTACTCTTCAAGAACATCTCGTTCTCCATCGGAGAGGGTCAGCACGTGGGTCTGATTGCCAAGAACGGCACGGGAAAGTCAACCCTGCTATCGCTCCTCTCGGGAAAGGACAGCTGCGACTCGGGAAGCATAATCTTCCGTCGCGACATCCGCGTGGGATTCTTGGAGCAGTCGCCGGTATTCGACCCTGACGAGTCGGTGCTCGACGCTTGCTTTAATCATCACGGCGAGGCGGACAAGGTGCTCAAGGCAAAGCAGATTCTCACACAGCTCCGCATCACGGACCTCAACCAGCCCATGCGTGAGCTGAGCGGCGGACAGCAGAAGCGCATCGCCCTTGCCAACGTGCTCATCACGGAGCCTGACCTCCTAATCCTCGACGAGCCCACCAACCACCTCGACCTTGACATGATAGAATGGCTGGAGGGCTATCTCTCGCGCGGCAACAAGACGCTGCTTATGGTGACGCACGACCGTTATTTCCTCGACCGCGTGTGCAACATCATCCTCGAACTTGACGACAAGACGGTTTATACGTATCGCGGCAACTTCCAGTATTACATGGAGAAGCGTCAGGAACGCATAGACGCCACAAGAGCCGAGATAGAGCGTGCCAACAACCTCTATCGCCGTGAGCTGGAATGGATGCGCCGCCAGCCGCAGGCACGCGGACATAAGGCACGTTACCGCGAGGAGGCTTTTTATGACCTCGAAAGCAAAGCCAAGCAGCGAATCGAGGAAAGACAGATGCGCCTGAAATCGAAGAACGTATACATCGGCTCGAAAATTTTCGAATGTCAGTACGTTTCGAAGGCGTTCGACGACAAGATAATACTGCGCGACTTCTACTATAACTTCCAACGCTTCGAGAAGATGGGCATCGTCGGAAACAACGGCACGGGAAAGTCGACGTTCATCAAGATGCTCCTCGGAGAGGTGGCGCCAGACAGCGGTTCGTTCGACATCGGCGACACCGTACGCTTCGGCTATTTCTCGCAGGAAGGCATGAAGTTTGACGACCAGCAGCGCGTCATCGACATCATCTCGGACATTGCCGACTATATAGATTATGGTGGAGGCAAGCACATCACAGCCACACAGCTCCTGCAGCACTTCCTCTTCACGCCCGAACAACAGTACGACTACGTGTATAAGCTTTCCGGCGGCGAACGACGCAAGCTATATCTGTGTACGGTTCTGATGCGCAATCCCAACTTCCTCGTCCTCGACGAGCCCACCAACGACCTTGACATCCAGACGCTTGAGGTGCTGGAGGAATACCTGCAGGACTTTCCCGGATGCGTCATCATCGTATCGCACGACCGCTTCTTTATGGACAAGATTGTGGACCATCTGCTTGTCTTCAGAGGACAGGGTGTCATAAAGGACTTCCCCGGCAATTATACGCAGTTCCGTCAATGGGAGTCGCTGGCTTCGAAGGAGGAGAGCGTGACTAAGGCAAACGCCGAAACGGAGAAGAAGGAGAAGCGCGAGTTCGTGGGCGAACAGCGCAGAAAGAAGACATATAAGGAGAAATGTGAGTTTGAACGCCTGGAGAAAGAGATTGCCCAGCTGGAGAAAGAGCAAGCCGAACTGGAGGAAGCTCTTTGCAGCGGCACGCTCTCCGTGGACGAACTCACGGAGAAAAGCAAGCGCCTCCCTCTGCTCAAAGATGAACTTGAGACCAAGGAAATGAGGTGGCTCGAATTATCAGAAATAGAGGGTTGAGAGGTGGGGCTTCCACCCCTCAACCATTTTTCACACCCGATTTTCACTATTTTTCAGAAAAAACATTGCCGCAAACATTGCAATATAAATAAAATTGTGTAAGTTTGCAGACGTTACTAAAGACCTTAAAAGCATGAAACACCTGACATTATGCTCAAATACTGAGCGACGCCTCACTTTTTATCTGGCTATGGAGGAATATGCAGCACGGCATTTGCCCGCTGACGACTATTTCTTTATGTGGCAAGTAGAACCAACCGTGATATTCGGTCGCAACCAGCTAATACAGAGCGAGGTGAACCTTGACTACTGTCGGGAACATAACATTCAGACATACAGACGCAAGAGCGGAGGAGGATGTGTTTATGCGGACAAGACCAACATCATGTTCTCATACATCACGCCGGACGACAACGTCAGCCTTACCTTCGGCAAATACATCGACATGGTGACACTTATGCTGCAGGGACTCGGCATTCCTGCCGTGGCAAGCGGACGAAACGACATCATGATTGACGGCAAGAAGGTGTCAGGCAACGCCTTCTATCATATCCCAGGACGCAGCATCGTACACGGCACCATGCTTTACGACACAAACATGCAGAATATGGTGGGTGCCATAACGCCGTCAAACGACAAGCTTGTGTCGAAAGGCATACAGAGCGTACGTCAGCACATAACATTGCTGAAAGACTATATATCGCTCAACATAGAGGAGTTTAAGGAGCACGTCGTGAAGTCGCTCTGCACCTCCACCATAGTGCTGGACGAGGAAGCCATCAAGGAGATAGAACACATTGAGGAGGAATACCTCACCACGGAATTCATCTACGGCAACAACCCACGATACAACATCGTACGCAAGGGACGCATCGACGGAGTGGGCGACTTCATGGTTAACCTTGAGATGAAGAACGACGTGATAAAGGACATCGACATAAAGGGCGACTTCTTCCTTGTAGGCGACATCGCCAACCAGCTGCTCTCACATCTTCAGGGCATACCTCTCACAAGAGAAGCCATAGAGAAAGCATTGCCGGAACAGCTCGACAACGTAATCCTCGGTCTGAAACGTGACGACCTGACAAACATCCTTATAAACGGATAAAACCTAACACTGAAATTATAACCTAAAGCTACTAAATATGGAAAAGAAGACATGTCTCTATGACAAGCACGTGGCTCTCGGAGCCTTGATGCAACCTTTTGGCGGATTCATTATGCCAATCCAATACACGAACATTACTGACGAGCACAACGCTGTAAGACAGCACTCGGGCGTTTTCGACGTTTCTCACATGGGTGAGGTGACAGTAAAGGGTCCGGACGCAGAGCGTTATGTCAACCATATCTTCACCGGTGACGTGAAGGGTGCTGAGCCTGGAAAGATTTTCTATGGTATGATGTGCTACGAGAATGGCGGCACGGTGGACGATCTCCTCGTCTACAAGATGGCTGAGAACGACTTTTTCCTCGTTATCAACGCCGCTAACATCGACAAGGACGTGGAGTGGATGAAGTCACACCTTGAGGGATATGACGTGGAATTCGCCAACCGTTCGGACTATTACGGACAGCTCGCTGTTCAGGGTCCTGAGGCAGAGGCTGTCGTAGAGGAAGTGCTCGGACTGGCATGCAAGGACCTCGTGTTCTATACATCAAAGACTATCGACGTTGATGGCGAGACCATCATCATCAGCCGTACCGGCTATACTGGAGAAGACGGATTCGAGATTTACGCTTCTCACGACTTCATCATCAAGCAGTGGGACAAGCTTATTGAGTCAGGACGCTGCAAGCCTTGCGGTCTCGGCTGCCGCGACACTCTCCGCTTCGAGGTGGGTCTGCCTCTTTACGGCGACGAGCTGTCAGCAGACATCACTCCCGTTATGGCTGGTCTCAGCATGTTCTGCAAGCTCGACAAGGAAGAGTTTATCGGCAAGGAGGCTCTTGCAAAGCAGAAGGCAGAGGGTCCGCAGAAGCGAGTTATCGGCATCGAGCTTCAAGATCGCGCCATTCCTCGTCACGGATACAAGGTGCTCCACGAAGGTGAGGAGATCGGCGAGGTGACCACCGGTTACCATACCATCTCTACAGACAAGTCTGTCTGCATGGCTCTCATCGACGCTAAGTATGCTAAGCTTGGCACAGAGCTGGAGATACAAATCCGCAAGAAGACTTATCCCGGCGTAGTGGTGAAGAAGCGTTTCTACGACAAGCACTACAAAAAATAAAATACACACAACCAAGAAAACAATATTAAAAACCTAAAAACAATAAACAATCATGGCAAAAGTAATTGAAGGACTCTACTACTCAGAGTCACACGAATATGTAAAGGTAGAAGGCGATTTCGCTTATGTAGGCATCACCGATTATGCTCAGCACGCATTGGGCAACGTGGTTTACGTTGACATGCCCGAGGTGGACGACGAGGTAGAGGCTGAAGAGGACTTCGGCGCTGTAGAGAGCGTAAAGGCAGCCAGCGACCTTATCTCTCCCGTGTCTGGTACTGTAGTAGAGGTGAACGAGGCTCTCGAGGACAAGCCTGAGCTTCTCAACGAGGACGCTTTCGCTAACTGGATTATGAAGGTTGAGCTGTCTGACAAGACAGAGCTGGACAACCTTATGGACGCTGCCGCTTACGAGGAGCTCTGCAAGGAATAAGCCGACAAGCATAAACAAGGAAACACCCCACCCCATATAACATCACCCCGTCTTCGTAAAAGAAAAAAAACTAAAAACCTATGAACTTCAAGTATTTTCCACACACAGAGGACGATATCAGGCACATGCTGGAAAAGGCAGGTATGACCTCGCTCGAAGACCTCTACTCGGATGTGCCCGAAGAGGTAAGATTCCGCGGCGAATACGACTTACCGGAGCCTAAGAGCGAAGAAGAAATACGTTCTTACTTCAAGCAGTTGGGCGACAAGAACCAGATTCTCACAGTATTTGCTGGAGCTGGTGTCTATGACCATTATACGCCATCCGTAGTACCTAACATCATCTCTCGTTCCGAATTCCTCACAAGCTACACACCGTATCAGGCAGAAATATCACAGGGAACACTCCACTACATATTCGAATACCAGAGCATGATGGCAGAGCTTACCGGCATGGACATCTCTAACGCGTCCATGTATGACGGCTCTACAGCTACTGCAGAGGCAGCCATTATGGCACTCGCTTCAACCAAGAAGACTGACACCGTGCTTGTTTCGGCTACACTCGACCCGAAGGCAGTGGCCGTTGTCAAGACTTACGCTCATTTCCATGGCTTCAAGGTGGAGACCATCGCTGAGACTGACGGCGTGACCGACAAGGCACAGATGGAAGAAAGACTGAAGGCAGGAGGCGTGGCTGGTGTTATTGTTCAGCAGCCTAACTATCACGGCATCGTGGAAGACTACAGCGGTTTTGCTGATGCCTGCCATGCACAGAAGTCGCTCTTCGTAATCAACAGCGTAGCTGCTGACCTGGCTCTCCTCAAGACTCCTGGTGAGTGGGGAGCTGACATCGCAGTGGGCGACGGTCAGTCATTGGGCATCCCGATGGCATTCGGCGGTCCGTCTGTAGGCTATATGTGCTGCCGCGAGAAGCTGATGCGCAAGATGCCGGGACGTATTGTCGGCAAGACTGTGGACAACCGCGGACAGCGCGTTTACGTGCTCACACTTCAGGCACGCGAACAGCACATCCGTCGTCAGAAAGCCACATCCAACATCTGCTCTAACGAGTCGCTCATGGCTCTCTTCGTCACCATCTACATGTCTGTAATGGGTAAGGAAGGTGTGAAGGAAGCTGCTAAGATGTCATTCGACGGCGCTCACTACCTGCACGACCAGTTGCTGGAGACAGGACGCTTCGAGGAAAGATACAACCAGCCCTTCTTCAACGAGTTCTGCTTGAGATACAAGGGAAACGTTGACAGCTTGCAGAAACGTTTCATAGAGAACGGCATTATGGGCGGCATAAAGGTGGAAGCAGACACCATCATGTTTGCAGTAACAGAAAAGCGTACTAAGGAGGAGATTCATCGTCTCGTAAATATCGTAAAGGAGGAACAGCTATGAACAATCGACTATACGGAAATCTGATTTTCGAACTTTCTCGTCCGGGACGCCGTGCCTACTCGTTGCCCAAGAATGAGTTTGGCAACTATGAACTGCCCGCTGAGCAGCGCCGTGAGAAGGACGCTGAACTGCCTGAGTGCGACGAGCTGACTGTTGTTCGCCATTATACCAATCTGAGCAACAACAACTTTGGCGTGAACAACGGCTTCTATCCTCTTGGAAGCTGCACAATGAAATATAATCCCGTTATAAACGAAGAGATGGCGGCTCTTACGTCGTTCTCGGCTCTCCATCCGCTGCAGCCGGCATACACATGCCAGGGCGCTCTTCAGCTTTATTACGAAATGCAGAAGGCTCTTTCTGCCCTTACCGGTCTGAAGGAGTTCACACTCAATCCGTTCGCTGGAGCACACGGCGAGCTTACGGGTCTGATGGTTATCCGCGCTTACCACCAGAGTCGTGGCGATCTGAAGCGTACTAAGGTTATCGTACCTGACTCGGCTCACGGCACTAATCCTGCTTCTGCTGCAGTCTGCGGTCTGGAGATTGTGGAGGTGAAGTCAACAGCCAATGGCGTAGTGGACGTTAATGACCTCCGTGGTCTGCTTGACGACACCATCGCAGCTGTGATGATGACCAACCCCAACACTCTTGGTCTCTTCGAGCGTGAGATTCCTGAGATTCAGCGCCTCGTTCACGAGTGCGGCGGTCTGATGTATTATGATGGAGCTAACCTCAACCCGATGCTCGGCGCTTGCCGTCCTGGCGATATGGGATTCGACGTTATGCACATCAACCTGCACAAGACATTCTCTACACCTCACGGTGGCGGCGGTCCCGGTTCGGGTCCTGTCGGCGTACGCGAAGGTCTGGAGAACCTGCTCCCCGTTCCCAAGGTGGCAAAGGAGGCAGACGGCACATACCGCATCGTAACAACGGACGACAGCAACATCCATGTGGGCGAGTTCTTCGGCAACTTCGCCGTGATGATGCGTGCTTACAGCTACATCCTTACATTGGGACGTGAGCACGTACGCATGGTTGGTCCGCTTGCCACTCTCGCAGCCAACTACATCAAGGAGTCGCTCCGCGATGACTATGAGTTGCCCATCCCGACAGTCTGCAAGCACGAGTTTGTGTTTGACGGTCTGAAGGACAAGAGCACCGGCGTTACCACAATGGACGTAGCAAAACGTCTGCTCGACTATGGCTACCATGCTCCTACCATCTACTTCCCGCTGCTCTTCCACGAGGCAATGATGATAGAGCCGACGGAGAACGAAAGCGTAGAGACTCTCGACGCGTTCATCGACGTTATGCACAAGATTGCAGAGGAGGCTCGCACCAATCCTGAGATTGTGAAGACTGCTCCGCACAACACACCTACGGGTCGTGTGGACGACGTGCTGGCAGCCAAGCAGCCTATCCTTACTTGGAAACAGGAACAAGGACAGGCATAATAAGGTAACCTGAAAATAAACAGATAGATTATGAACAATTCTGATCTTATCATAATAGGTTCCGGTCCCGGAGGCTACAGAGCCGCCCACTTTGCTGCGACAAACGGTCTGTCTGTCGTAATCATTGAGGCAAAGGAGGCTGGTGGCACCTGTCTGAACAGAGGATGTATTCCCACAAAGACATTATGCCGCAACGCCGAAGTGGTGGAGACCGTAAGAAAGGCAGCTGCGTTCGGCGCAGAGGCTTCTCTTGGCGCCATTGACTTCGCAAAGGTGATAGAGCGTAAGGACCAAGTGGTTAGCCAGTTGCGCAGCGGTATCGAACTCTTGATGCAGACTCCCGGCATCACATTCGTGAAGGGAACAGCAAGCTTCAAGGACGCTCATACCGTGGCAGTAGGCGACGAGCTTTACACCGCCAAGAACATCATCATCGCCACCGGAAGCGAAGCCAAGATGCCTCCAATAGAGGGCATCAACGTTCCTGGTGTGGTTACGTCAACGGAGCTTCTTGCTCTCACCACATTGCCACGCCGCCTCTGCATCATCGGTGCAGGCGTTATAGGAATGGAGTTTGCCTCCATCTTCAGCAGCTTGGGTAGTGAGGTTAAGGTTATAGAGTTCCTCAAGGAATGTCTGCCTACTCTCGATTCAGACATTGCCAAGCGTCTTCGTCAGGCTATCTCGAAGCGCGGAGTAGACTTCTCCATGCAGTCAGGCGTTAAGTCAATCCGTGAAGAGAACGCAGAGGACGGATCACGTCAGCTCGTTGTCACCTTCGAGAAGAAGGGCAAGGCTTCTGAGGTAAGCGCAGACATCGTGCTCGTTGCCACAGGTCGTCGTGCCGTTGTTGAGGGTCTCAACCTTGAGGCAGCAGGCATCGAGTGTGGTCGTACAGGCATCGTTGTGGACGACAACTTCCAAACCAACGTAGAGGGCGTATATGCCATCGGCGACGTTAACGGACGTTGTATGCTTGCACATGCTGCAACATTCCAGGGTCTGCACGTTGTTCGCCGCATACTTGGCAAAGAGGACAACATCCGCTTTGACATTATGCCGTCGGCAATCTTCACAACTCCCGAGGCTGCAAGCGTCGGCAAGAGTGAGGACAATCTGAAGGATGCCGGCACAGAATACGTATGCCGCAAAGGATTCTATCGTTCCAACGGTAAGGCTCTCGCTATGGACGCCACGGACGGCATGATCAAGCTGTTCGTCACTCCAGCGGACGGACGCATTCTCGGTTGCCACGCTTATGGCGCACATTCTTCTGACATCATTCAGGAGGTGGCAGCACTCATGAACAAGGATGCTACAGTAAGCGAATTGGCAGACATCATCCACACACACCCCACCCTTTCAGAGGTGCTTCATGACATAAGCCTCTAAGGTTAGGGTATTAACGGAAAAACAACAAACAGGACGGAGCGTAGTAACAGCAGTTACTGACACTCCGTCCTTTTATTTTTTAGCAAATAAATTGTTTTCAAGATAGAAGGTTACTTTTTACGTACTCTATACCATTAACGATAAAGCGAACAATTCAAATTAATAATCAATATAAAACCAGAAAGCTATGTTAGTTATTCATTGTAAGGACAAGCAGTTGGCATTGGCATCCACAATATATGAGAATCTGGATGCGAAAGTGGTGGAAGATGAATGGTATGAGCGCGGTGGCGTAGGCCCATTGCTGGCACAGACTCCTCCTGAAGAGCCGATATTGATATTCGGAGATGGTGATAGAGACGGACTATATTCCAACAAGTTCAATCATGAAATTCAACTTGACCCGACAAGATTTGACGAGCCGAAATACTTTGAGCATGTTGCTGCATGCATCACGCATCCTGTTTATATCTTGAATAAGATTCAAGGTTATCTCCTGCGCAAACATAACGGACATATTATAGGAATATGGCCTGAATCGTCAAGGTTTGCACGACGCCATAAACTGCACGGACTGTTCACCAAAGAATTTTATCATAACGCCAAGGATGCGGAGCATATTGGAACAATGACGATCAACTCATACATAGACGACTCAAACGAAGTGCTCTATAGAACTTTAGGCGAGATGTTAGGCAATAACGTATCTCTCCGACGCATACCCAAATTGCTGAAGGAAGAAGCATGGAAGTACGACCATCTCTTCACGTACAACTTTGAGAATTTCATTTACATTTAAAAAACAAAGTAGAATTATGTTAGTAGTACATCCACAAGACAGGACAACCGATGTGCTCCAGCTCCTTTATGAAGGACTTGAAGCAAAAGTGATCACAAAAGAATGTTCCAATCGGATGATGTGTCAATTCTTGCACAGCACCTCCATAAGAGAGCGCATCATGCTGCTTGGTCATGGTAGTGAAAGAGGACTTTATTTTCGTAAGAATGATGAAGAGGAAGGCTTCGACAGCATCATCGTAGGTCATCCGCAAGCCTATCAGCTTCGCCGACACGGCAGCAATATGATTGGCATCTGGTGTCATGCTGTAGAGTTTGCCAAGGCAGAAGGACTGCATGGACTATTCTCAGGAATGATTATCTCTGAAATGAGCGAGGCTGAGGAATATGGGATAGCGACAACCCAGGACGAAATCCGCAGCTCTAACCGAACAATGTTCTGCCATTTGCGCAAACTGATTGACGAAGAAACGCCATGGCATGAAATCCCTAAACGAATGAAAGAATTGGACGACGAACATACTCCGTTATCAGAATTCAACTATAATAACTTTTATTATCTGTAAGAGTTTTTTTTCGTTTACGTGATAGACAAAGGTTACTTTCCATACTCTCTTTTCATAGATAAGTGAAACAACAATCAAATATTAATATAACTATGAAAAGAGCTATTATTTTATTTTGGAAAGGGCTGACGGGCATTATAGCTGCAACAGCCGAATGGTTAACGGTGATACTTGGAATGAAAGACGAGTCGAAGTACGGCAAGTTCATTCGTCGCGTTGTTGGAGGCAGTTTCGCTTTCGTAATGTTCGCTTTCGCATGCGTTACGGCGGGTGCTTTCTTCAACGCCATCTACAACAAAGTAGTTGATCACACCCAGACAGATCATTCATACAGCTATTCCCAATATCTCTCACGTGATGTCTCATACTATGGGGACGGATATGTTTCGGACGGTTACGTGGAAACACGTGATGGCAAGAGGACAGTAAAGAACATTCTCTGGATAGCCAAACCTTTGGGAAACGATTCGATGGTATGCTACAGCAACGGCAAGGTCAGAGGCTACTTCAATATGCTTACCGGCGATCTTACCATTAAACCGAAGTACAAGCATGCATGGATTTTCTCTGACGGACTTGCCTCTGTGGATGATGACGGATGGATAAAGTTTATCGACTCAAACGGCAATGTAGCGATAGACCCTAAGATTCCTTACATTCCTGGCGCTGACGGATATGTGTTCCACAATAACCATTGCGTCCTGCACAGTAATAAACGCGACAAGTTCGGCATGATAGACAAACAAGGCAATTGGGTGATGAAGGCAGAATATGACCGCATCCAGCCTGTCGACTCATTCTGGATAGTAAGCAAAGGAGGCAAGCAATGCATAATATCTGAAAGAATGAAAGTGGTGATGCCGTTCATAGACGCCAATCTATGGGTGTCTGGCAATAAGATATCAGCAGAAATGGCAGACCATACATTACGCTATTATGATTTGCATGGCAATCTTACGGACGACTTCCTGATAAGCGGAATAAACAACTTGCTGTATGAAACCGGCGAACTACGCTATGACAATAACGGTGAGAGTGGTGACGAATACAATCCTGATGGCGAAACGGGAACCCCATTGCCAGTGTATAAGACCGCAAGATGCAAGCGTTATGAGGCTGCAAGCGGCTGGTATGGATTGATGACGCCTGACGGAAAGGTGCTTACCGCTCCCAAATACACAGAAATCTCCGCTATTGGCTATGACCTGTATTTCTGCCGAAAGGGATATGCAAGTGGTGAAGTGGTGAACGGAAAGGGAATAAAAGTAAAATAGAACGAAAAGATGGAGGACGAAAAGATGGAGACTTCAAAGACAGAAAGAGATTGGTTACGCAATATCAGCGAGAAGAGAACGACACCTACAGAAAAAGAAGAGAAGAAAGAAAACCAACCTAAAGCTGCCAAGAAAAAGCCTGTAGCCAAGAAGGATAGACAAAAGAATGGTCATGGTTTTGGTGACATTGCTGGCATGGACAGTCTGAAACAAATGATCAGAGAAGGATTCATCAACGTTCTCCAGAACCATGAACTGGCTGAAGCATACGGCATTCGTCCCCCTTCGATGCTCTTCTACGGTCCGGCAGGATGCGGCAAGACATTCTTCGCAGAGAAAATGGCAGAGGAAGTGGGCATACATTTTATAAAGGTGGTGCCTGACGACATTGCAAGCTCCTTGGTGCACGGTACGCAAGAGAAGATTGGTGAGCTGTTTAAGGATGCGGAGAAGCACGCCCCCACCCTGCTCTTCTTCGACGAATTCGATGCTATGGTGCCTCGTCGTACTGGAAATGAGAATAACCAACACTACGACAATGAGGTAAACGAGTTTCTTTGTATGCTCAACAATGCCTCGGAGAAAGGCATCTACGTGCTTGCCGCTACCAACCATCCTGAGCGCATCGACAAGGCTGTGCTCCGTACTGGACGAATTGACGAGCTGGTGTATGTGGATATGCCTGACAACGAAGCCCGTAAGAATCTGTTCTTATTAGAGTTAGCTAAGTTGCCCAAAGACGAGGACATTGATATGAAACGTCTTGCCGAGCTAACCGAAGGCTACAACTGCAGCGACATCACCTACATTGTCAAGTCTGCCGCACGCAAGAAGTTCAACGAGGCTGTAGACAGCGAGGACCGCCAACTACGTCGTATCACTCAGTCGCAGCTTGAGGAGATTATCGCCAAACGCAGTCCGTCGGTCAGCAGACACGACATCCGAGAGTTCGAACGAGTGCGTAGCGAATTCTCACCCAAAGACGAAGGCTGCAAGCATGTCAGCATAGGGTTCTGCTAATAAATGACAACGATTAATAACTATATAAACACTTACAATTATGAAGGAAAAGGTTCTTGAGACATTAGCTGCTCTCGGCTTTAATGCAGAATGCATTGACAACACGGGATACGGATTCAATTATGAAGGCAAGCACTTCTTGTTCTTGCCCAATGAGAATGACGATGAATTTCTGTCCATTTGCTTACCTGGCATCTACGATTACAAAGAAGACAAGATAGGAGAGCATTGCGCCATCACGGAGAAGCTCAACTCCACACTGAAATATGTAAAAGCCTACACAATCGGAGACAGTATATGGCTCTTCTACGAGCGTGAGTTAATGGGAGACGACGACCTTGAAAACATCATCCCGCACATGATAGTTCAGCTTGATGCCGGTCTGCACTTTGCTTTCGACGCAATAAAGGAGATAGAAGCTTCTTTCTCCGAAGACAGTGATGCAGACGCGACCAGTGAAGTGGAAGCAGCGGAGCTGTACGACGACACAGAGGATGACAAAGATGAATAAAAAGAAAGGAGGACAACAGTATGACAAAGAAAGACTTAGTGGTAAAAACCCTTGAATCAATGGGTTACAAACCAAAGATAGATGACGATGGAGACGTTATGTTTCATTATCAGATGAAACTGATATATATACTCGGCACACAGATGGAAGAGAAGAATTACCTTGTGGTCATGTTTCCGCAGTTCAGCAAGATAAAGGATGGCGAAGAGATCAAGACACTGACAGTGTGTAACAAACTGTCAAGAGACATCACCCTAACAAAGGTCTACATTGACAACACACTGGAGAATGTTTCAGCCAGCTGCGAGTTCTTTTATTGCGACGAGGAATGCCTCGCAATGCAATTGGACGAATCATTGAGAAGAATCGGGCAGATACGCTCCACATACAAGAAGTTGATGACTGAGTTTGACGAGTAATCCCCAAACATCGAACCTACTATTACAAAAAAGACCCGCTGATTATTGTTCTGCGGGTCTTTTCCTTTTTGCGGAGAGAACAGGATTCGAACCTGCGAGACGCTTTTGACGCCTACACGCTTTCCAGGCGTGCCTCTTCAACCACTCGAGCACCTCTCCTTTAAATAGTGGATGCAAAGATATGAAAAAAATCACAGATGCCAAAACGAAGCATCTGTGATTTAATCTATGTTAACAGTAAAAAGACTGACGTGTTCTATATTAATATCAGCCTATACGGAACACTCTTTCAACATTCTCATTAGTCTGTCTGGCCACTTCCTCGTCCTCTACGCCATACGCTTCAGCCAGGCGTTTCAGTACAAACTCCACGTAAGCACTCTCATTGCGTTCTCCTCTCTTGGGCACCGGTGCCATATAAGGCGAATCAGTCTCAAGTACTATACGTGAGAGTGGTACGGATGCAGGAAGAACCTCCGGCAGATGACTCTTCTTGAACGTCAACACGCCACCGATGCCAAGCACGAAGTTATGGAAGTCGAGCAGTTGCTCCGCTTCCTTCTCATTACCTGTGAAACAATGAAACACTCCACCCGGCAACTCATTCTGATAGCGACGCATCACCGCCACCATCTCGTTCTGCGCCTTACGGCAATGTATCATCAGCGGCAGGCGTGTCTCCACCGACCACTCCACCTGACGCTCGAACGCAGCCAGCTGTTCGCGCTCGTTATCGCGAGTCCAATAGAAGTCGAGTCCCACCTCACCGATGGCAATGAACGGATGACCTGGCACGATGTATTCACGCATTCTCTGCAATACGTTTTCCCAGTCTGCTCCCACCTCTTCAGGATGGAGTCCGATCATCGGATAGGCATACCCCTCATACTTTCGGCTTACGGCAAGGACCGTCTCCACTGACTTCAGGTCAATGGCAGGCAGAAACACCTTGCTTACACCGGCGGCACGCGCACGCTCCATCACTTCGTCGCGATCAGCGTCAAACTCCGTTCCGTCAAGATGGGTATGCGTGTCAATAAACTGTATCATACGTCTCTCAGATTAGTATTGGCGGTTCATCATGCGCTGGGCATAAGCGGCAAGCTCTGCCTTACGGCTCTCGTCCACCGACACAGCCTGAAGATACTTACGGCTCTGCTCAAAGTAGTAGGCAATCTTGTCCTGAGCCATGCGGTCGATACCTATCTCATTATAAAGGCGAGTCACGGCAGCCACCTTCTCGTCGCGGTCGAACTCCGTAGCGCCAATCCAGCTTTCAAGCTGACGACGCTGCTCTTCGTTGGCATGATTAAGGGCATTGATGAGCATGAATGTCTTCTTGTTAGACGTGATATCTCCACCGATAGCCTTACCGAACACACGTGTGTCGCCATATACGTCGAGGAAGTCGTCCTGCAACTGGAAAGCCAGACCTATCTGCTCACCGAATCGATACAGATTGTCAGCGTCCTCCTTCGAAGCACCGGCAAGGATGGCACCAATCTTGAGTGCGCAAGCAAGCAGTACGCTTGTCTTGAGTCGGATCATCTCAATGTATTCCTCCTCCGACACATCGTCACGATGCTCAAAAGCCATGTCATACTCCTGACCCTCACCTATTTCGAGAGCTGTCTCGGTGAACAAAGCCAGCACCTCAGCCATCTTGTCACTGCTGCATTGCTGCATACGCTGATAAGCAAGCACGAGCATTGAGTCGCCTGAGAGGATTGCAGTATTGGCATTCCACTTCTTGTGCACAGTCTCATGACCGCGACGCAGATCAGCATTGTCCATGAGGTCGTCATGCAGAAGCGTATAGTTATGGTAGGTCTCAAGTGCACAAGCAGGCATAAGGATAGTCTCGGGATCCTCCTTGAAGAGATTATACGAAAGGAGCATAAGCACTGGGCGTATGCGCTTTCCTCCCATAGAGAGCACATAACGTATCGGTTCGTAAAGCGACGCCGGACGGCGGTCGTACGGAAGCTGCACAAGATAGTCGTTGACGAGCTTCAATATTTGGTCTGCATTAATCATATTTATTATGTGAAAAAGATGAATGTTTATGTTTATAATTCCTTTATGCCGACATGGCATCACCATGTCAGAGCTTAAACTCCACGGGGATGGCGAACAAAGTACGGCAAGGACGGTTCTTGTCAATGCCAGGTTTCCAGCGTGGCATCATACGTGCCACTCTGAGCGCCTCATTGTCCAAGATGGGGTTTACTGAATGAGCCACTTTCAAGTCGCATATCGATCCGTCGCGATTGATGACGAACGAGATTACCACACGTCCCTGAATCTTCTGACGTTGAGCCACTGGAGGATAACGAAGATTGTCGGTCAGCCACTTGACGAACGCCGACATTCCTCCCGGAAATTCGGGCAGTTGCTCTACGATGCGGAAGTTCAGCGGATTGTCTCCCATATCCACCGCCACCGGAGCAGGCGTATTATCGTCGGCTTTTTCTGCCTTGTCGTTCTTCTCACCGTTTCCTTCTTCGTCACCCACAATACGCTTCTTACTGATATCGGCGATGTTCTGAAGGTCCTTCTGTATCTTGTCCACCACCTTTATCTTCTGCTGTTGCTTCTTGCGTGGACGTGACGGCTCCACTACGGCTATCATATCCTGGCGTTCTTGTTTCTTGCGCATCGCCATTTCCTGCAGCACGTCGTCCATCGAGTCGTCCTCCGTATCCGTTCCTCCATAACGCACTGGGAACTCCAGAACCGCCACGAACAGCGACAGTGCTATAGCCAGCCCTATAAGAAACCTCTTCAGCCAATGCCGGTCAAGATCTGCCTTATATGATTTTTTAATTTCCATACTGCAAAGTTACGCTTTTATGATGGTAGAATCTGAAAAATCTTGTGTAATTTTGCAAAAGTGTATCTTTTTAAGACGATAAGAACCATTATTTAACATTTCACTTATGACAAACGGATATATAAGCAAGCAGTACGGACAGCCCACCAAGCGCTACGTACAGACCATGGACCTCAAGGACGACAGCCTTCTCATCCAGAAGTATCGTGAGGCTCACGACAAGGAGCATTTCTGGGATGAGATTAAGGAGGGCATCCTGGCTGTAGGCATTCTTGAGATGGAGATATACATACTCAGAAACCGACTTGTGATGATCGTTGACGCTCCCGTGGATTTCCGCTGGGACGAAGCCATGGCTCGCCTTGCCACCTTGCCGCGTCAGGCGGAATGGGAAAGCCATGTGGCTCAGTTCCAGAACTGCACGGCTGACGCCACAAGCGACGAAAAGTGGCAGATGATGGAACGCATGTTCTATCTTTACGAGAATGAGGACTAAGAAAAAAATAAAAACATAATATACATATAATAAAGATGAAGAAACTATTGTCTCTGCCGCCAAACTTGGTGGGCAGCTTTCATGAGATAACAGAACTCCCGAAGAGTGAGTGGTTCTGCACCAACGACCCCGTGGGCAAGAAGCTTGGCTCCGGCGGAGGAACCACATGGCTGCTTCGTGCCGCCTATGAGGCTAATGACGAGGGCCGCACCTTCGACGAATGGCTTGCTGCCGACAAGCGTCTGCTTCTCCACGCCGGAGGACAAAGCCGCCGTCTGCCGTCGTACGCTCCTTCTGGAAAGATTCTCACACCGCTGCCTGTCTTCCGTTGGGAGCGCGGTCAGAGCCTTCATCAGGATCTGCTCTCGCTGCAGGTGCCTCTCTATAAGCGCATCATGGACATCGCTCCGAAGGGACTCAATACGATGATTGTCAGCGGCGACGTATACATCCGTTCCACAGAGCCCCTGCAAGCCATCCCTGAGGATGCCGACATCGTGTGCTACGGTCTGTGGCTCGGTCCGGAGATTGCCAAGGACCACGGCGTCTTCGTGTCCACACGCGAGAATCCAACGGAGCTGAAGTGTATGCTTCAGAAGCCGTCCGTAGAGACACTCTCATCGCTGCTTGCCGATCATTTCTATCTTACCGACATCGGCGTATGGATTCTCTCAGACCGTGCCGTGAAGGTGCTCATGCAGCACTCATCTGCTGTAGGCAAGGAGCTTGACGGCGACGTCATCAATTATGATATGTACGGCGAGTTCGGTTGTGCTTTAGGATCAGAGCCGGTCATCAAGGACGCAGCTGTCAACGATCTTAAGGTTGCCATCCTGCCTCTCCCCGGCGGCGAGTTCTATCACTTCGGAACATCACACGAACTTCTTTCGTCAATGCTTGCCATCCAGAATCTCGTCAGCGACCAGCGCGAGATTATGCATCACGACCGCAAGCCTCATCCTTCCATGTTCGTGCAGAACACGGACGTAAAGATTAAGTGGAACGAGAACAATCGCAATATATGGGTGGAGAACGCCTTCATCGGCGCCGGATGGACGCTCACCAAAGAGAACATCGTGACCGGTGTGCCGGAGAACAACTGGACTCTGACTCTCAGCGAGGGACAATGCGTAGACGTTGTGCCCATCGGCGAGAACCAGTGGGCAGTACGTCCATACGGATTTAATGACAAGTTCCGCGGCGACCTTGCCGAAGTGGAATATCTCGGCGGTTCGTTTGCTGAATGGGCTAAGGAGCGCGGCGTCTGCATTGACGACATTGAGGGACGCCATGACCTTCAGGCTGCCCGCATCTTCCCCATAGTCAGCAACGTGGACGATATGGGCATCGTGCTCCGCTGGATGCTCTCCGATCCGTCTCTCGAAGAGGGTAAGACCATCTGGGCTGCCTCACGCCGCGTCAGCGCCGACGAGATAAGCAGCGAAGCAAATCTCTGTCGTCTTGTGGCTCAGCGCACTAAGTTCCGCTGCCAGAACCTCACATTCCTGGCAAAGAACTGGGAGCACAGCGTCTTTTATCAGACCGACCTTGAGAGCACCGCTCGCGACTATGGACGTTACGACATCCCTCTCCCCTCTCCGCTGCCCTCTTCGGCATCACTCCTCACACGCACCAAGGACGCCATGTTCCGTTCTGAGGCTCTTCGCTTCGCTGGCAAGGACGGCGGCAAGTACGAGGAAGAGGCGTTCTCTCTCTTGCGTCAGGGTCTCACGGACGAAGCTCTGCGCGTACGCCAGTGCCCGCATCTTTCTGTATATGCCGACCAGATAGTCTGGGGACGTTCTCCAGTCCGCATCGACATTGCCGGTGGCTGGACCGACACGCCTCCCTTCTGCCTCATGGAAGGCGGCAATGTGGTCAATCTTGCCATCAAGCTGAACGGTCAACCGCCGCTCCAGACTTACGTCAAGCCATGCAGCGAGCCTCACATCGTTCTGCGAAGCATCGACCTCGGCGCGTCCGAAACCATCTCCACATACGAGGAGTTGGCTGCATTCAATAAGGTTGGTTCGCCGTTCTCAATTCCTAAGGCAGCCCTCTCTCTCTCCGGCTTCCTTCCGCAATTCTGCAAGGACCAGTATCGTTCTCTTGAGGAACAGCTGCGTGCCTTCGGATGCGGTCTTGAGGTAACGCTGCTCTCAGCCATTCCCGCCGGTTCTGGTCTTGGCACAAGCTCAGTTCTCGCCGCTACCGTACTCGGTGCATTGAGCGACTTCTGCGGACTGGGATGGGACAAGGCAGAAATAGGTCATCGCACACTCGTCCTCGAACAGCTCCTCACCACGGGAGGCGGATGGCAGGACCAGTTCGGCGGACTCCTGCCGGGCATCAAGCTTCTGCAGACCGAGCGCGGCTTCAGCCAGACTCCTGAGGTCCGCTATATGCCGGACACCCTCTTCACTCTTCCCGAATACAAGGCATGCCACCTGCTCTATTACACCGGCATCACACGCACGGCTAAGACCATCCTCGCCGAGATTGTCCGCCGCATGTTCCTCAACGAGCATGACGAACTGGCACAGCTGCGTGAAATGAAGGCACACGCCCTTGACATGTTTGATGCCATACAACGCATGGACTTCGAGCGCATGGGACGTCTTGTAGGCAAGACATGGAAGCAGAACCAGGCTCTCGACTTGGGCACCAATCCTCCAGCCGTGGAAGCTCTCACACGCCTCGTTGACGACCTTTGCCTTGGCTATAAGTTGCCGGGTGCCGGAGGTGGCGGCTATCTTTACATGGTGGCAAAGGACGAGGACGCAGCAGCCCGCATCCGCCGCATCCTCTTCGAGAACCGTCCTAACGACAAGGCACGCTTCGTTGAAATGTCGCTCTGCCAAAACGGATTCCAAGTAAGCCGCAGCTAAACGCTGACGCTTTAACAATATCATCTATAGATTACGGATTTATCTATGATTCTGACTTTTTGCTACCCAAATGGCGTAGCCTCAGCAATCTAAGATAAATCCGTAATTTATTTCTTTCAAAAAAAACGACAAACTATAATATAAAGATTAGAAATAATTTGATTTTGTTGTTGTTTTAGATTTATTTGTATATATTTGCAACCGTAAAATACTATTAGCCAAAGACAACAACACTAAACAATCTTTATATGATACAAAAACAATCACTCATTTTAGCATCACTGGCACTAAGTGCTGCATGTTATGCCCAAGACGATGTTACCGTGAAGACCGTTTCGGGGCAGAAGGTTTACAAGATGGACAACATCGAGTCTATAACGTTTGACGGCAACACCATGAAGGTGAACAAGAATTCCAACGAAACCGAGACATTCAATCTCGCTGACATCGTAAACATCAGCTTCGACACGGAGACAGGCGTAAACGACCTCAAGGTGTCGGAGGAGAATCTTGTGATAAACGTAAAGGCCGGCAGCGACATCATCCGTATTGACGGCTACGACAGCTCGAAGCGCTATTCCATTGACATTCTCAACACAGCAGGCGCCAAAGTTTTAGGCTATGCCAACTGGCGTGGCGAAGAGCTAAACATATCGTCACTTACAAAGGGCGTATATGTGCTCAAGATTAACAACACAACTTTAAAATTCAGAAAGTAAACATGAAGAAACACCTATTATTACTGATAGCCGCCTGCCAGGGTTTGGCGGTTATGGCACAGTCGCCAGCATACAAGCTCAAGATAAATCTTAAGAACGGCTCAAAGCTTAGCGTCATCACCGACGAGGTTGACGCCATCAAGTTCGGCAAGTTAGGAAAGGTGCAAGCCAGTCTTAGCCAGAGATACGTAACGTCAACATCCATCGGCGTAAATATAGACATCGACGTCAATGTCAACATGGTGAAGGCTGTATGCGTTCCGGCAAGCCAGACCATCGACGACCCGAAAGCTTACATTGAGGCCAATGCCACCTTAGTGGCTGAAAGCTCATACAAGAAAGCATTCGATTTTCTCACGCCAGAGACTGACTACGTCATCTACGCCCTTGCCTATGACGAGTACGACGTACCAAGCGAAGTGTCTTCCCTGAAAGTCACCACCGGCAAGACTGCCGACGACCCGTTCGTCGTAAATGCCAAGAACGTCACCACTACATCGCTCGATTATGTCGTTACGCCTAAAGATCCCAACGTGCAGTACGTGGTGCAGACCACCGGCATGGAGATGTATAATACATGGTGCAACGAAAGCAACAACATGGGCGACATCTTCCAGCACTTCGTATCATACTGGATGGCTATGGGCAAACTATATGGCGAAACATGGCAACAGCAGATACAGTATGATGCCAGACAGGGCACGTACGACTCGGAAGCAGACCACAACACGCAGAAAACGCTCTTATGGGATGCAGACCAGGTTATCATAACCTTCGGCGTGGACAATTCAGGCGAACTCGTCACACCTATACAGACCACAAAGGTAAGAACCCTCGCCCCTGTGCCGTCTGATAACAAGATTACGCTAACGCTGAAGAACAACGCATGGCGTGACGTAGTGGTTACAGCCGACGTCACCAACAGCGACAAGTATATCGTCAACGTGCAGAGCGCGGCAGCAGCCGACCCGCACATCGAGGCTGGCGACCTTCTCAAGTGGTTGCTTAACAGCGGCACCGACTACTCCAACTACAGCAAGAGCGGCAGCCAGGACTGGGAGTTCGCACCCAACAAGGGTGGACAGAAGTATTATGCCATCGGTGTAGGAGTTGACGACAACGGAGCACCAACCACAGAGCCTACCATCATCGACTTCGTGTTGCCGGAAGGCGGTTTCTAAAAAAGCCCCCTCAGAGCCACACATATTAATAAATACATATACAACGAAAATCGAATATGAAGAAACTTATATTATTGACGATGGCCGCCCTTATGTCGGCAATGTCGTTCGCACAGGAAAGCAACGACAACGTCATGAAAATATACACATCAGACGGTATTATGACACCAATCGCCAGCGAGGAGATAAAAGACATCACCTTCGAGGAGATTACGCCGCTGAGCATGGACATCGAGATCAGCAACGTTGAGCAGAACAGCATGGACATCGACTTCCCGATGCCAGAAGGCTGTAAGTACTGGCTTCTGTGCGTTACGAAAGAGAAACTTACCGGAACGGACAAGGAAATACGCATGGCTATCAAGGCAAAGTATAACGACGAGTTCGACGAGGCTAAATTCCTACGCATCCCAAATCTTGATGCCGGCACCACCTATTACTTCTATGCATTGATGTTCGACAAGGACGGTGTACCAGCTGGCATATCCATGGCATCAGCCACAACCAAGCAGGAAGCCACCGACCAATTCGCCATCAGTGTCACCGACATCACAAAGAACTCTGCCACCGTCAACATCACTCCGAAGGATAACTCGATGACCTATTATTACTTCGTGGTGTCTGAGGAAGTGCGCCAACAGATGATCTCACAGTACGGAGGCATTCAGAAAGCTGACCTAGAATACCTCAAGTATTGCGCCGAAAGAGTGGACTACGACCTTGACTATTACCTAAGTCAGGTTCTTGTTAAGGGTCCCATATCGAAGGACGCAAGAGACATCGTCCAGACCAACCTCTCGCCTAACACAGTATATTATGCTTATTGCTACGGCATGGACAAGGACGCAAAATTCACCACAGACGTTTATGCGGAAAAGTTCACCACCCAAAACGTAGAAGCCTCCAACAATGTCCTCACATGTGAGATTGTCAATACCTACAACGACGGATGCGACATCAAGGTAACTGCCTCCAACAACGATCCCTACATCGTGGATGCCCAGCCTAAAGCCGTATGGGAGAAAAAACTTGCCAACAACGGCGGAGACGCAGTAAAGACTGCCAACGACATCCTCAACGTATCATACAGCGGCAATGCCGACTATTACACCAAGGTAGGCAACTATGAGGGTAAGGTAGGAGTAGGCAGCGCCGACACCGAATACGTGCTCATCATCTGCGGCTACGACGCAGGCGTAACCACCGACGTTCAGACCTTCACATTCAAGACGCTCGCCGAGTAAAGAAGAAACTGCATAACCAGATATCATATCCGCAATGCCAACAAAGAAGCAGGCATTGCGGATTTTTTATTATTAACTGTACAACATGTTCTTCATGTCTTCTTGTCAAAAAACATGGCTTTATGTCCGCCATGCAAATATCGTACAAAGAGTAAAAACATGTTACAAAATAAAAATCAATTCTAGAGAATCAAAAAGCTGTTTTTATGGTGTTTTGCTGTGCAAACAGCACCCAAGCTTAACAATAGCGCCACTTTTACACTACAATAGTGCCACTATTAGAGTGTAAAAGTGGCGCTATTGCATGATAAAAGTGGCACTATTGTAGTGTAAAAGTGGCGCTATTGCAACCCAATGATGCTTGTTTGCTCCGTTATTCATTGCACAATTCTTTTCACAGCAGCATAATCAGCTGTATGTCAGCATACTATCGCTGCACGCTCAAAACTCAAGAATTTCGCACCAAAGATTTCTTCGTGCGCCGGGCTCATAGTATTGAGCGTTAGAAATGCAAATATTGTCTTCGGCGGAACCGCCGAAGAATTAGGAATTTTGAGTTTTGAGTTTTGAATTATTCTCGGCTTCGCCTACGATTTTGAATTATTCAGTTGTGAATTACAGCAGGCGAGGCAAACATAGGAGGCTATGGCGTCTCGCCGTAGCCACGCATCCACTCATAGCAGAATGCTTCCATATGCTTTAAAACAAAAATCCGCAAGGCCCTACGATGAGGCTTTGCGGATATTATTTATGTTAGCGTTATCAAAAAGACATTACTTCAGCTCTGTCTTGAAGAACTGTGCAACCTGACGGAGGAGGTGGTTGCGGGTGTTGCCTCCGAAGATGCTGTGATTGCGGTTGGTATAGAAGAGTTCGCGGAAGTCCTTGTCTGCCTGAACGAGCGCCTCAGAGTATTCGTAGGTGTTCTGCGGATGAACATTGTCGTCGGCTGTACCGTGGCAGATGAGGAGTGCGCCGTGGAGCTTCGGCGCACGCTCAATGGGGTTGGTGGCGTAACCGTCAGGATTCTCCTTCGGTGTGCGCATGTAGCGTTCTGTATATACAGAGTCGTAATACTTCCAGTTGGTCGGAGGAGCTATTGCCACGCCGGCACGGAAGACGCCACGACCCTCGCTCATACTCATCAGAGTGTTGAAGCCACCGTAGCTCCATCCCCAGATGCCGATGCGGTCCTTGTCGACGTATGGCAGCAAACCAACATAGAGAGCAGTCTCTACCTGGTCTTTTGACTCCAGATTGCCGAGGTTAAGATATGTGCACTTCTCGAACTCTGAGCCACGACCGCCTGTTCCGCGTCCGTCAACACTTACGACGATGAAGCCCTCCTGAGCGAGATATGAGTCGAAAGCACCGCCCTGACCCATTGATCCGGCGCTCCATGAGTTGGTGACCTGCTGGCTGCCGGGACCGCTATACTGATGCATGATGACGGGATACTTCTTCTTGGCATCGAAGTCCTTCGGCTTCACCATCCATCCGTTGAGCACCACGCCCTCAGAAGTGGTGAACGAGAACGGCTCGCGCTTGCAGAAGCCATAGTCAGCCACAAGCTCTGCCACAGCCTTGTTGTCCTCGATGGTGTTAACCACCTTACCCTCACGAGTGCGTGTGGTGAAGACGTAGGGCGTGTTATAGTCGCTCCATGTATTTACGAAGTACTGGAAGTCGCCTGAGAAGAACGCCGTGTTCCATCCCTCACGGTCAGTAAGGCGCACGGTCTTGCCGTTCTTGTGTGTGACGTAGACCTGACGATCTGTAGCTCCAAGGGCAGCAGCCTGATAATATACGTCGCCTGTCTTGGCGTCGTAACCGTATACGGAAGTGATGTCGTAGTCGCCATCACCGATGGTGCGCTGCAGCTGTCCGTTCATATTATAGATGTAGAGCTTGGTGTAGCCGGAGCGGTCGCTGGGAAGCAGAATCTTGTCGCCGACGAACTTTACGCCTTCCATTGCCTCCTCACGCACATACTTGTCTACATGCTCCTTGATGATGAGCTGTGCCACGGTGCTGCGCGGATTGACAGCATAGAGGCAGAGATCGTCCTGATGGCGGTTCATTGTGTAGACAACGATGCGCATCGGGTCGTTGGTGGGCTTGATGCGAGGCATGTAGCCGTCAGCATCGAGGGGCACCTGAAGGCGATTGATCTTATGGCTCTTGATGTCGTAGCTCCAAGCGCTTACGGTGCTGTTGTCCTCACCAGCCTTCGGATACTTGTACGAATAGAATCCGGGATAGGTGTCGTACTCTTCCTTCGCGGGCTTCATGCCCTTATACATCTCGAGCGAGTAAGTCTTGACCTTCGACTCGTCGTAACGCAGCCAACAAATCATCGTGCCGTCAGCATTGAAGGTAAGAGCGCTGTTGAAGCCGAACTCCTCCTCATTCACCCAGTCGGGTAAACCGTTGATTACCTCATTAAACTTGCCGTCCTTCGTCACCTGAATCTCAGCGTTGTCATAAAGCAGCTTCACGAGGAAGATGTTGCCTCCACGTACGAAAGCCACCTGCTGTCCGTCGGGCGACCATGTAGGAATCTGCTGCTTGTCGCCGTCAGAGAGGCGGTCGAGTCGGCGCGACTCTATATTATAAATGTAGAAGTCGGCCTTGAACGAGCGGCGATAGATGCGCTCCGTCTTGGTCTGGATGAGCATTCGCTTTCCGTCGGGCGAAAGCACATAATCGTCAAAGCCATCAATCTTGCATCCCATGGTGTTCTTCACGTCGAAGAGGACAGAGAGTTCCTTGCCCGTCTTGAACGAGCAGCAAACGACGCGCTCGCCGTCCTGACTGATGCGTGCGTAAGTGTCTGTTCCTTCGATAGGATTGATGCCGTTTACTGTCTTGGCGGCAAACTTGCCGCTTGTGATGTCGGGAAGCGTAAGCTTGCCACCAGCCGACATTGTTGCTACAAACATAAGTAGTGCGGTAATGGTTAAGAAAAGACGTTTCATCTTAATGAATTTATTATTAGTACTTGATTTTCGGTTTTGTATGTTGAGTCGTTTGCAAAGGTATAGAAAAAAACGTACTTTTGCACAATAAAACCATCCAAAGATTCAGAATGAACCCACAATTATATAATGACTACGGCAGCTGGATACGCAGCCAGTTCAGTTTCCGCGTACAGAAAATCAGCATAGACGGCGGTTTCTCATGCCCCAACCGCGACGGAACGGTGTCGGCAGGAGGATGCACGTTCTGCGACAACCGTACGTTTAATCCCTCTTACTGCAATCCGGCGAAGAGCATCCTGGAGCAGATACAGACGGGCAAGGACTTCTTCGCACGGAAATATCCGACCATGCGTTACCTCGCCTACTTCCAGGCGTACAGCAACACCTATGCCCCACTCGACACGTTGCGCCGCCGCTATGAGGAGGCGCTGTCGCAGGACGGCGTGGTGGGCATCGTCATCGGCACACGCCCAGACTGCGTGACGGAGGAGACGCTCGACTATCTGGAGGAGCTGAGCCGAAGGACTTTCGTCATTGTGGAATACGGCATCGAGTCGGTGGACAACGCCACGCTGAAACGCATCAACCGCGGTCACACCTTCGAATGCTCAAGGGACGCCATCATCGCCACTCACGAACGCGGCATCCTGACGGGAGGGCACATCATCCTCGGGCTGCCCGGCGAGACAGCTGAGGACAACATCAGGCAGGCAGCGGAGATATCAGCCCTGCCCCTCGACATTCTGAAACTGCACCAGCTACAGATAATCCGAGGTACGAAGCTTGCCGAGGACTATCTCAGCAATCCGTTCAAACTTTACACAGCCGACGAATACATAGACGTCTGCATACGTTACATAGAACGTCTGCGAAAAGACCTCGTGCTGGAGAGATTCGTCAGCCAGTCGCCTGCCGACATGCTCATCGCTCCGAAATGGGGAATAAAGAACCACGAATTTACGGACCGTCTGGTCAACGAGCTGAAGCGTCGGAGGACATGGCAGGGACGGCTGCTGTAGGTGTCAGGTTCTGCTTACCCAAGGATGTGTAAGTGCAAACTGCTCGCCCAAGCGGAAGCCTTCTTCATAAAGGCGCTCCAGCTTGTCGATGTCCTTCGCCATGCGCGTCACCTCCATAGGACGCTCAGGGCGGATGCACACCACCTTGCCTTCATCCTCAAGACGCTCCACCATCTCAAGCTGACGGTTGTAAGCCTCAAGGCGATGGCTGAGCAGGACACGTAGACGCGGATAGTTCTTATAGACGAAATGCGGAATTTTATGGTCGCGTCCCGTATCGCGATAACCACGATTGCGCGTAAGCACAAGGACGTTACGTTCATGACCAAGCTCCATGGCTCGTAGAACGGGTATGCTGTCGGCTATGCCGCCATCGAGCATGGGAATGCCGTCCACCGTCACTATCTTGCTGACAAAGGGCAGAGAACTGGATGCACGCACCGCATCAATGGCACGCTGACGGTCTGACCGTTCCTGCAGATACATGGCATGGCCGGTGAGACAGTTGGTGGTGACAATCTCAAAGGTGGCGGGATTGTTGAAGTAAGTATCGAAGTCGAATGGAATATACTCGTTAGGAAACTTATCGTAAAGAAGCTTTGTGTCGAGAATGCTACCCTGCGTAAAGAAATGACGGAAACCGATGTAATCGTAACGTGCCATATAATCTATGTTCGAGACACGTGCACGACGTGGCTGACGACTCATATACGACATGCCATTGCATGCACCTGCCGAAACAGCCACCACATAATTAAAATAGAGACCGTGCTTCATAAAACCATCGAGCACACCGCTCGTGAAAACTCCTCGCATTCCTCCGCCTTCAAGCACCAGTCCTGTGTTGTTATCTATAGTCATCATTATGTATAATTGTATTATCCGCATGCAAAAATAATGATTTTCGGGCGAAAAACCATTGAATACATATATTAATAGCGCACACATTTCATAATAAAATATAAAATAAGGCATTGCCAAGGCTTTGTCTTTGCTTTGTCTTTTAATTTCATTAACTTTGCAATATTGAGCGCATTAAAACGAATATTAACAATAATATCAATCTAATCATGTTTGACAAAGCAACCTACGTATGCCGCCGCGCCAAGCTCAAGGAGCTCGTAAAGAGTGGTATCATCATATTGTTCGGCAACAATGAGTCGCCATGCAATTGCCCTGCAAACGGATATTCCCCGTTCCGCCAGGATTCGTCATTTCTTTATTATTTCGGACTTAACCGTGACGGACTGGTCGGCGTGATCGACGTCGACAACGACACGGAAACCCTTATCGGCAACGACATCGACATCGAAGATATCGTATGGTTCGGCAGCGTAGACAGCGTGCATGACATGGCAGAAAGCGTGGGCGTGAGCAATTCTGCTCCGATGAAGGCGCTGAAGACAATATGCAACGAAGCCATCAAACTGAAGCGCCGCATTCACTTCCTGCCTCCTTACCGCTTTGACATAAAACTGCAGATATTCAATCTGCTCGGCATCCACCCTGTACAGCAGAAAGAGTCGGCAAGCATCGACCTTATTAAGGCTGTGGTGAAGATGCGCTCCACCAAAGAGCAACAGGAAATCGAGGAGCTGGAGCGTGCAGCCGAGATAGGCTATATGATGCACACAACAGCAATGCGCCTCGTAAAGCCAGGCCTCACGGAGAAATACGTAGCAGGTCAGGTGGACGGCATTGCCTATTCATACGGAGCAATGCCAAGCTTCCCGACCATCTTCAGCCAACACGGCGAGATTATGCACGGCAACCCCTCGATGGCAGAACTGGAAAGCGGACGACTGGTGCTCTGCGACTGCGGTGGCGAGACCATCAACAACTATTGCTCGGACAACACACGTACGTTCCCAGTTAACGGAAAGTTCACACAGCGCCAGCTCGAGATTTACTCCATCGTGGAGGAATGTCACGACTACGTGCTGGACGTAGCTCGTCCCGGCGTGAAATATATGGACGTTCACTTCGCAGTATGCCGCCTTATGACGGAGCGTCTGAAGGAACTCGGACTAATGAAGGGCGACGTGGACGAGGCTGTGGCAGCCGGCGCACACGCCATGTTCTTGCCTCACGGACTCGGACACATGATGGGTATGGACGTACACGACATGGAGTCGTTCGACCAGATAAACGTAGGCTTCGACGAGGAGACACGTCCACGCCTTGACCAGTTCGGCACCAACTGCCTGCGCATGGGACGCCGTCTGGAGGAAGGCTTCGTGGTGACAGACGAGCCGGGCATCTACTTCATCCCCGCTCTCATCGATGACTGGAAGAAGTCCGGTCATTGTGCTGAATTCCTCAACTTCGACAAGCTGGAGACATACAAGGACTTCGGCGGAATACGTATAGAGGACGACGTGCTCATCACGAAGGACGGTTGCCGATTCATTGGCGAAAAGCGCATTCCCTACCATCCGAAGGACGTGGAGGCATTCATGGCGGAGAACTAAGCCGAAGGATGTCTGCATAAAAGCAAATAGAGATTAAGAATTTATTTACACAACAACAAAACAAATACCAACAAAACAAAATGAAGAAAGTACTGACACTCGCGCTCCTCGCACTTCTCGCGACTGGCGCAAACGCTAAGCCAAAGAAGGCAGCAAGCAACAAGCCCGTCTTCACAGTAGTGAAGGAGAACCCCATCACAAGCATCAAGGACCAGAACCGTAGCGGCACATGTTGGGCATACTCAACATTGTCTTACTTCGAGGCTGAGATTCTGAAGAAGACCGGCAAGACCTACGATCTCTGCGAGTCTTTCGTTGCTAACAAGGACTACATGGACCGCGCCGTTCAGGTGGTTCGTCTGCATGGCGACTGCCAGTTCGCACAGGGTGGTTCTGCTTACGACGTGTTCTACGTTCTGAAGAACTACGGTATCTGCCCTGAGGACCAGATGCCTTTCCCCGGATCGCTCTACGGTGACTCACTCAACAACTTCAACGAGTTCTTCGGACAGCTCGAGCCGTACGTAAACGGTATCGCAAGAAGCAAGGAGAACAAGATCTCTGGCCAGTGGAAGGTAGGACTCCAGGGCATCCTCGACGCTTACCTCGGCAAGTGCCCTGAGAAGTTCACATACGAGGGTAAGGAGTATACTCCGAAGACTTTCGCTGCAAGCCTCGGGCTCGACATGAACGACTACGTGTCAATCACAAGCTACTCACACAAGCCTTACTACTCACAGTACGCTGTTGAAGTGCAGGACAACTGGCGCAACCCGCTGTCTTGGAACCTTCCGATGGAGGATATGGCACGCGTTATCGAGAACGCCGTAATGAACGGTTACACCGTAGCATGGGGTGGTGACGTTAGCGAGCCGGGCTTCACACGTAACGGCCTCGCTTACTTCGTTGACACAAAGAAGGCTGAGAGCCTTTCAGGTAGCGACATGGCTCGCTGGTTGAAGCTGTCTCCGACAAAGCGCACAAGCATCATCGACTCTCTCGGATGCAAGGTTCCTGAGCTCGTTCCTACTCCTGAGCAGCGCCAGCAGCGCTTCGACAACTGGGAGCTTACTGACGACCACGGCATGCTGATCTACGGTATCGCTAAGGACCAGCACGGCAAGGAGTACTACATGGTGAAGAACTCTTGGGGCGAGACAGGTGCTTACAAGGGCATCTGGTATATGACCAAGAACTACATCGTGGCTAACACCATGGACTACATGGTTAACAAGAACGCCATCCCTGCTGACATCCTCAAAAAGATGGAGGAGGCTAAGAAGAACCAGGGCATCGGCGATTAATTGCCATAGTCACGGCATCTTAATGCCACATTAAACAATAAGGGTGGGTCAGAAAAACTTCTTTCGAGTTTTTCTGATCCACCCTCTTTTTATATACTTTATATCTTTGCAACTACAGCAGCTGCGTCTTGAAGCCTAACGAGAGTCCGAAGACATCCCAGAATCCAGCCTTCCAGTTATAGCCGAACTTCATTATGCCGATGTCGTTGGCGCTAAGTTCGTAGAAGAAGCTCACCGACTTGACATACTTGCGTCGGCTATGCGGCACCATCTTCGTAATACGCTGTCCCACAAAGATGTTAGGACGTATGCGCGTGGAGAAAGGATAATAGCCACCAGCATAGCGTACCGGCTGCTTCACCCAGAAGTCGTGACCGAAAATGGTATTGAAATACACACCACATTGCAACGGTTCGAACGTCCAGCCATGATCCATATATCTCGACCACGGGATGAAGTTCTGCTTCAATGTGAACGTCATCTTTGCATAATCAGACTCATACTTGGGCACGAATCCCACGAGCAAGTGAGTCTCCCATTGCCTGCGCTTGCCGTAATCCCAACCAATACCTACGGAGACAAGACCCATATTGCCACAGAACTGCAAGACGTGCTGCGTAGGAATCAGGCTCGCCCAACCCTTACGATAATAATGTATGCGCTTGTCGTAACGCGAAAAGTTCTGATTGTTGCCATCACGTACATACTTCGTCGTATCGCGAGCCACATACACCAACGAGTCGCCGCCACGATGCCAGGCATCCTGCGCAGACGCTGGAACGAAAGTCAACTGAGCGACGGCAAATGCCGCCAAAACATTAAACCTCAATGATTTCATAGCTGTATCCTTTAGGAGTGATGGTGAATATGTAATACTTATGCTTCTGCGCACTGCCTACCTGATAATACATCAGACCGTTGCCATAAATGTCGTGCTGCTCCGTGTGATGACCGTGTCCATAAAGACAGAAGATGGGTTCGGGGAAGCGCATGACGTAATAATTGAACACCTTAGCCACATTGTTATTAAACTGTTCGGAATAAGGAGCGGCGTGCATGCACAGTACGGTACGACTGAACTCGTCGGCACGCGCCGTCATCTCCTGTTCCATGAAGTCGAAGTTGGGCACGGGACGCGAATAGTCGTACTCAATGGCATTGGTATTCAGACACACGAACTTCACCCTTCCTGCGATGAAGCTGAAGTCGGGATCGCCGAACATGCGCACATACACCTCATTGCCGGTTCCAAGACAATCGTGATTGCCAAGCAGAACAACGTAAGGCTTGTTTAGTCGGGCGATATTGTCACGTGCCCACTCATACTCACGCGTCGAACCACAATCAGTAATGTCGCCACAATGAACCACGAAGTCGATGGAGTCGCGACGGTTAATATCCCTTATAATATCCTGCAGACCGTTGTAGTATTTATGCGAGTCGCTGATGAAAGCGAGGCGTATAGTGTCCTTATCCAACGTAGCATTCTCAATGAGCGCAATGTTCTTGGCGTTCATGCCTTTCTCGCCACGTATATGAACATCGTAAGGATGGACATCAAACACCGTGTCGCATCCAGCCAATGCAAGAGCGCAACACGCCATGCCACAGCATAACAGGCGTCGGAAAATTGTTAGCTTATTCATTTCAGATTGATTATTAATGATGCGTAAAGGTAACAAAAAACACATAAAAACACCTTTACAGTATCGTTTTTAAATACTAATTGAACAATAATGCAGCACAAATGAACACATCAGGACCTTTTCATGTCAGAAACCGCCACCAAGACAAGGAAAAAGACACACAAAAACTAATCGGAACAGGAAAATAAAAACGAAACTATAGGAGAGTATTACGTTTTTATTTAGTAACTTTGAAAGCGTTTTACCCCTTATCGCATACACACCCCGCACAAAAAGCTGAAAAACAAAAAATACAATATATAATGTTATTCAAATGGAATTACAAGCCACCTACGAAAGAGGAGAAACAGGCGGCTGACGAACTGGGGGCGAAGCTGAACATCAGCCCGATACTCGCCTGGCTTCTCATGAGGAGAGGCATAACAACAGAGTCAGCGGCCAAGCGATTCTTCCATCCGCAGTTGGCAGACCTCATCAATCCGTTCCTCATGAAGGATATGGACCTGGCAGTGGACCGCCTCAACGACGCCATGGGACGCAAGGAGCGAATCCTCGTCTATGGCGACTATGATGTGGACGGCTGCACTGCAGTGGCGCTGGTGTATAAGTTCATACAACAGTTCTACTCGAACATCGAATATTACATACCCGACCGTTACGACGAGGGATATGGCGTCAGCAAGAAAGGCATCGACTATGCCAAGGAGGCTGGCGTGAAGCTCATTATCATCCTCGACTGCGGCATAAAGGCTGTGGAAGAGGTGGCTTACGCTAAGTCATTGGGCATCGACTTCATCATCTGCGACCATCACATGCCGGACGAGGAAATGCCGCCAGCCGTGGCTGTCCTCAACCCTAAGCGTGCCGACGACTCGTATCCCTTCAAGCATCTCTGCGGATGCGGAGTGGGATTTAAGTTCATGCAGGCGTTTGCCAAGAACAACGGCATACCGTTCGCACGACTCATTCCCCTACTCGACCTCTGCGCCGTGAGCATCGCTGCCGACATCGTCCCCGTCGTGGACGAGAACCGCATCCTTGCCTTCCACGGACTGAAGGCTCTCAACCAGAATCCGAGCATCGGACTAAAAGCCATCATCGACATCTGCGGACTTGGCGGACGTGACATCACCATGAGCGACATCGTCTTCAAGATCGGACCGCGCATCAATGCTTCAGGACGCATGGAGAGCGGAAGGGAAAGCGTGGACCTGCTCGTTGAGCGCGACTTCTCGCATGCTCTGAGCAAGGCAAAGCACATCGACTGCTACAACGAACAGCGCAAGGACATCGACAAGCAGATGACAGAAGAGGCCAACAACATCGTGTCAAGACTGGAAAGCCAGCGCCACCAGTCGTCCATCGTGCTGTATGACGAGAACTGGAAGAAGGGCGTCATTGGCATCGTGGCGTCAAGACTGACGGAGATTTATTTCAGACCGACAGTGGTACTGACCAGAGACGGCGACTTCGCTACGGGTTCGGCACGAAGCGTAACCGGATTTGACGTCTATTCAGCCATCAAGAGTTGTCGTGACATGCTCGTAAACTTCGGAGGGCATACCTACGCAGCAGGACTGACTCTTAGATGGGACGACATACAGAAGTTCCGCAAGAGATTCCAGAAATACGTTGACGAGCACATACAGCCGGAACAGACAGAGGCCATGCTCAACATTGACGCAGAGATAGACTTCCGCGACATCACCAAGAAGATGCACTCCGACCTCAAGCGCTTCGCCCCGTTCGGTCCGTGCAACACCAAGCCGCTCTTCTGCACCACCGGAGTGTACGACTACGGCACGAGCAAGGTGGTGGGACGAGAGCAGGAGCACATCAAGCTGGAACTGGTAGACTCGAAGTCGAGCAACGTGGTCAACGGCATCGCCTTCGGGCAAAGCGCTTCAGCACGATACATCAAGTCAAAGCGCAGCTTCGACATCGCATACACCATCGAGGACAATATCTTCAAGCGCAACATGGTGCAGCTGCAAATCGAAGACATCAGACCGGCTGAAGAAGACGAATAACAGAAAATCATCAGAATCGATAAAGAGATGGATGGATACAACGAAGAGCAATACCTAAAGATTCTCCATGACAACTGGGGATACCCTGACTTCCGAGGCATCCAGCGCGATATAATCCGAAGCGTAGCAGAGGGCAACGACACCCTGGGACTGATGCCGACGGGAGGAGGCAAGTCGCTGACTTTCCAAGTGCCGGCTCTCGCCAAAGAGGGCACGTGCATCGTGATAACACCTCTTATCGCCCTGATGAAAGACCAGGTGGACAACCTCAGACGCAGAGGCATCATTGCGGCAGCCATCTACACTGGAAAGACGCAGCGGGAGATTGTGGCGACATTGGACAACTGCATCCTCGGACGCACCAAGCTGCTCTACATATCGCCGGAACGCATCGCTTCAGAGCTGTTCCAGACAAAGCTGAAGCACATGAAGGTGAGCCTCATAACCGTGGACGAGGCACACTGCATCAGCCAATGGGGATACGACTTCAGGCCATCATATCTTAATATAGTAGAGATACGCAACATTAAACCTGACGTACCTATCCTCGCCCTTACCGCAACGGCAACGGAACGTGTGACGGTGGACATTCAAGAAAGGCTTGGATTCAAGAAGCCCAACATGTTCAAAATGAGCTTCGTACGCAAGAACTTAGCTTATGTAGTAAGGAAAACGGACGACAAGGAAGCGCAACTCATACACATACTGAAGTCGGTTAGCGGTAGCGCCATCGTCTATCTGAGAAGCCGCAGACGTACCAAGGACATATACAGAATACTGCAAGAGCACGGAATAAGCTCCACTTTCTATCACGCCGGACTTGAATCGTCCACTAAAGACGAACGACAACGTGCATGGCGTGACGACGAGGTGAGAGTGATGGTGGCAACCAACGCCTTCGGTATGGGCATCGACAAGCCGGACGTACGACTCGTCATCCACTATGAGCTTCCCGACACTCTCGAAGCCTACTTCCAGGAGGCAGGAAGAGCAGGACGTGACGGCAAGAAGGCTTACGCCGTAATGCTATACTCGAAGGGTGACGAAAAGCTGATGGCAAGACACATCCAGTTTGAATTTCCCTCAAAAGAGGAAATATGCAAGATATACGAGCATATCGCCTACTTCTTCCAAGTGGCAGCCGGTTCAGGATGCGGCAAGGCTTTCAAGTTTGACAACATCCTGTTCTGCCGTACATTCCACCATCACTCGCTGCAGGTGGACTCGGCGCTGAAGATACTGGAAAGAGAAGGATATGTAAGGTATGATACCGACTCGGACAACAAGACAAAGGTGAAATTCCTCATTGACCGTGACCAGCTCTATCAGATAAGAGACCAATCGCCGGAGACCGAAGCAGTGCTCGACTCGATGCTAAGAGAGTTCAGCCGACTGTTCATCGACTATGGCCCGATTGAGGAAGGCATTATAGCTGACGACACCGGACTGACGAAGCAACAAATATACAATGTCATGAAGTCGCTCAACCAGCAGCGAATCCTGCATTTCATTCCGCCAAGAGTGGAGCCACTCATCACTTACACAAGAGACCGCGTGCTTCCGGAGGAGATAGTGATATCAAAGGAAAACTATGAGGTGCGCAAGGAACAGCTTGTCAAGAAGGCGAAGAAAATACTGGACTATGCAAAGACTGACAACGTATGCCGAAGCCGTCAGCTCCTGCGTTACTTCGGAGAAGAAGAATCGGAAGACTGCGGCATCTGCGATGTATGCTTGGGAAGAAAAACAAGGCCAGGACATAAGGACGAGGTGGAAATGATGAAGAAGGAAATCATCGAGACTTTGTCGGACGGCAAAAAGCATCACTTCCAAGACATGTTCCCGTTAAGCAAAGACCAGAAAGTATGCGTGGAAGCCGCCGACTATCTGCTGCAAGAAGAGACAATAGGAAGAGACACCGTATGGTTCTATCTGAAAGATAAGACATATCTCAAAGACAACCAACAAGACTAAAACAAGTGAGAAGACGGGCAGAAATGCACAATATTGAACAAAATGCGCATGTTTTGACCGAAAGTGTTTTAAAATACTTTAAAACGGGACGGAAAGTTTCATGTTCTCGTTATTTTTTCTTTACTTTGTGAGAGAATAAGCGTAATACAACAAAACAATAAAATAAGACACATATATGTTCGAAAATTTAAGCGACAGACTGGAACGTAGTTTTAAAATCCTTAAAGGTGAAGGCAAGATTACTGAGATTAATGTTGCCGAAACCCTCAAAGATGTCAGACGTGCCCTTCTGGATGCCGACGTCAACTATAAAGTAGCCAAGACATTTACTGATACGGTAAAGAAAAAGGCCATGGGCATGAACGTGCTCACAGCCGTTAAGCCGAGCCAGTTGATGGTAAAGATCGTTCACGACGAGCTGGCAGAACTGATGGGAGGCGACGCATCTGAGCTCCACCTTACAGGAAAACCCGCCATCATTCTTATGAGCGGTCTGCAGGGTTCAGGTAAGACTACATTCTCCGGAAAACTCGCAAACATGCTCAAGACAAAGCAGCACAAAAAGCCGCTTCTTGTTGCATGCGACGTATATCGTCCTGCTGCTATCGAACAGCTCAAGGTTGTAGGAGAGCAGGTAGGCGTGCCTGTATACTCAGAGCCTGACAACAAGGACGTGGTGGCAATCGCAAACAACGCCATCCGTGAAGCAAAGGCAAAAGGCAATGACGTCGTAATCGTCGATACAGCAGGACGTCTTGCTGTGGACGAGGAGATGATGAACGAGATATCAAACCTCAAGAATGCCATCAATCCTGACGAGACTCTCTTCGTGGTTGACTCGATGACAGGTCAGGACGCAGTAAACACAGCTAAGGAATTCAACGACCGTCTTGACTTTGACGGCGTTGTTCTCACAAAGCTTGACGGCGACACACGTGGCGGTGCAGCACTCTCAATCCGCACTGTCGTTACAAAGCCTATCAAGTTTGTAGGTACCGGCGAGAAGATGGAAGCCGTGGACGTATTCCACCCCTCACGTATGGCAGACCGAATCCTCGGCATGGGTGATATCGTCAGCCTCGTGGAACGTGCGCAGGAGCAGTTCGACGAAGAGGAAGCACGACGTCTTCAGAAGAAGATCCAGAAGAACAAGTTCGACTTCAACGACTTCCTCGGCCAGATAGAGCAGATTAAGAAGATGGGTAACCTCAAAGACCTGGCAGCAATGATTCCGGGTGTAGGCAAGGCCATCAAAGACGTAGATATCGACGACAACGCATTTAAAGGTATCGAGGCTATCATCAAGAGTATGACACCCAAGGAGCGTACCAACCCGGAGATTCTCAACCAGAGCAGAAGGATGAGAATCGCCAAGGGTAGCGGCACCAACATCCAGGACGTAAACCGCCTCATCAAGCAGTTCGACCAGACACGCAAGATGATGAAGATGGTTACGGGCACAAACATGGCTCGCATGGCGGGCATGATGAGCAAGATGAAGGGTATGCCGGGAATGCCAAAGATGTAAATATTAACAACAAAATCAATAAGATATGCAGATAATAGACGGAAAGGCTACAGCTGAAGCCATCAAAGCAGAGATAGCGGAAGAGGTAAGACAAATTGTCTCTAACGGAGGCAGAGCCCCACACCTCGCTGCAATTCTCGTTGGTCATGACGGAGGTTCAGAAACGTACGTGAAGAACAAGGTTCTCGCATGCGAGAGGTGTGGCTTCGAATCAACATTGATAAGATTCGAGGAAGACGTAACCGAAGAAGAACTTCTCCAGTGTGTCGACAAGTTCAATAAGGACGAGTCGGTGGACGGCTTTATCGTACAGCTGCCTCTGCCTAAGCATATCGACGAACAGAAAGTGATAGAGGCCATCGACTACCGCAAGGATGTCGACGGCTTCAACCCCATAAACGTAGGACGCATGTCCATAGGACTGCCCTGCTTCATCTCTGCCACACCGCTCGGCATCATCACATTGCTCAAGCGCTACGGCATCAACACATCAGGAAAGAAATGTGTGGTGTTAGGACGAAGCAACATCGTAGGCAAGCCAATGGCTCAGCTCATGATGCAGAAGCAGTTTGGCGACGCCACTGTCACAGTGTGCCACTCACACACTAAGGACATAAAGAAGGAATGCCTTGAGGCAGACATCATCATTGCTGCCATTGGAAAACCAAACTTCCTGACCGGTGACATGGTGAAGGAAGGAGCCGTAATAGTGGACGTTGGCACAACACGTGTGCCTGACGCTACAAGAAAGAGCGGATTCCGTCTTAACGGAGACGTAAAGTATGATGAAGTTGCACCCAAGAGCTCATTCATCACTCCCGTTCCTGGCGGCGTAGGTCCGATGACAATATGCTCTCTTATGAAGAACACGCTCCAAGCCTACAAGATAAAGAGCAAGGCATAAAGGAACAAGCATAAAAAATAATCAAATATCAAAGAGAAACCATGACAGCAGACGAATATTACCAGTTGGGAAACGAGTACAGACGCAAAGGCGACTGGAAGCATGCTCTTGACAACTATATGGAAGCAATAGAGCTTGACTCGGAATCTCCGGCTGTAGAAGCAAAGCGTATGCTCGACGATATAATGAGCTACTATTGTAAGGATATGTACAATCCATAATGGATGTACTGTCTACAAGACAAAACAAAATTCTAACATAAACAAGAATAAGGCAATACCATTAACTATTAATCCTGACGCTGTTGCCATAGCCTGTGGCAGCAGCGTTAAATAAAAACCTCTTAATTTTAACATTATGGGAAAAATAAAAGGTGCCATCGTGGTAAACACCGATAGGTGCAAAGGTTGCTCCCTATGCGTTGTCGCGTGTCCGAAGGAGGTAATCGCCCTTTCAAAGAAGGCGGTTAATGTTCACGGATACCAATACGCAGAAGCCGTCAACCCCGACGCATGCATAGGATGTGCGTCGTGTGGAATCGTATGTCCAGACGGATGTATTACAGTTTACAGAAAAAAAATGGAGGACTAACACTATGGCAGAACAAGAAGTAAAACTCATGAAAGGCAACGAAGCACTTGCTCACGCTGCCATTCGCTGTGGTGTAGACGGATATTTCGGATATCCTATTACTCCACAAACAGAAATCATCGAAACGCTCGCTGAACTCAAGCCTTGGGAAACAACAGGTATGGTAGTGGTTCAGGCTGAGAGCGAGGTAGCATCCATCAACATGGTATACGGCGGAGGCGGCTGTGGTAAGAAGGTTATGACATCTTCTTCAAGCCCTGGCGTAGCACTCATGCAGGAAGGCATCTCATATATGGCTGGTGCAGAAGTACCGGGTCTTATCGTCGACGTACAGCGCGGCGGTCCTGGTCTCGGAACCATCCAGCCCTCACAGAGCGACTATTTCCAGGCTACACGCGGTGGCGGCAACGGCGACTACTATGTAATCGTACTTGCTCCTAACTCAGTACAGGAAATGGCTGACTTTGTTGACCTTTCATTCACCCTTTCATTCAAGTACCGCATACCGGCTATGATTCTTAGCGACGGTGTTATCGGTCAGATGATGGAGAAGGTTGTGCTTCCGCCTATGAAGCCACGCCGCACAGAAGAGGAAATCATCAAGGAATGTCCTTGGGCAACAACAGGCAGAATTGGCAAGCGCGAACCCCTTGTTATCACTTCACTTGAGTTGAAGCCAGAAATCATGGAGGTGCGCAACCTCAGGCTTCAGGAGAAGTATCGCCAGATTAAGGCTAACGAGGTACGCTACGAAACTAAGTTCATGGAAGACGCCGAATACATGATTGTGGCATTCGGTAGCGCTGCACGTATCGCAGAAAAGACCATAGAGCTTGCACGTGCTGAAGGCATCAAGGTGGGTCTTTTCCGTCCTATCACATTGTGGCCCTTCCCAGAGAAGGAGATCAAAGAAGCAGCCAAGCACCTCAAGGGTATCCTTGTTGCTGAGATCAATGCTGGTATGATGATTGAGGACGTACGTCTTGCTGTTGAAGGAGCTGTCAAGTGCGCTCACTACGGCAGATTGGGTGGCATTGTGCCAGAACCGGAAGAAATGGTTAAAGCTTTAAAGGAGGAATTCAAATGAACGATATAATTTCACCGGAGAACCTGGTATATAAGAAGCCGGAACTCCTTAACGACACCCACATGCACTACTGTGCAGGTTGCTCACACGGTGTCGTACACAAACTCGTAGCCGAAGTCATCGAAGAGATGGGCATGCAGGAAAAGGCAATAGGTATAAGCCCCGTAGGTTGCGCAGTGTTTGCATATAAGTATATCGACATCGACTGGCAGGAAGCAGCACACGGACGTGCTCCCGCTCTTGCTACAGCAGTTAAGCGTCTGTGGCCGGACCGCCTCGTATTCACATATCAGGGCGACGGCGATATGGCTTGTATCGGTACAGCAGAAAGCATCCATGCTCTTAACCGCGGTGAGAACATCACGCTTATCTTCATAAACAACGCGATCTACGGTATGACCGGTGGACAGATGGCTCCGACAACTCTTCTCGGAATGAAGACAGCTACATGTCCTTACGGCCGCGACGCCAAATTGCACGGATATCCTCTCAACCTTTCTGAGATGGCTGTCACACTTCCCGGCACTTGCTACGTAACACGCCAGAGCGTGGAGAACGTCGCATCCATCAGAAAGGCAAAGGCTGCCATCAAGAAGGCCTTCACCGCTTCTATGGAAGGCAAGGGCTCATCACTTGTTGAGATTGTAGCTACATGTAACAGCGGATGGAAGATGCCACCGGTGAAAGCTAACAAGTGGATGGAAGAAAACATGTTCAAACAATACCCGAAGGGTGACTTAAAAGATACGACAAGCCTATGAAAGCAGAAATAATTATAGCAGGCTTTGGAGGACAGGGAGTGCTCTCAATGGGTAAGATCCTCGCCTACTCAGGTCTGATGGAAGATAAAGAAGTGACATGGATGCCGGCATATGGTCCGGAGCAGCGCGGTGGTACCGCCAATGTCACAGTAATTGTTAGTGACGAACCTATTTCGTCGCCGGTGCTCAGTAGCTACGACGTGGCTATTGTGCTCAACCAGCCGTCTCTCGACAAGTTCGAGCCGAAGTTGAAGCCAGGCGGAATCCTCATCTACGACGGATTCGGCATCATCAACCTTCCGACCAGAAAGGACATCAACGTTTATCGCATTGATGCCATGGACAAGGCTGCAGAGTTGAAGAACTCTAAGGTGTTCAACATGATTGTACTCGGTGGACTCCTCAAAGTTTGTCCTATCGTAAGTACAAACGGCCTCAACAAGGCTCTTTACAAGACCTTGCCGGAGCGTCATCATGGCCTTATTCCTCTTAACATGGAGGCAGTAGAGGCAGGACAGCAGATTATCGAGAAAGTAGAATTGTAAAAAGAACTTAATTTTTATAACTCTCTAATTATTCGAAGGCGAGCCGCAGTGATGCGTCTCGCCTTCTTTGTTTAATGACCTTTGGTTAATAACTGTACGCAATAACGAATATAGTTATGTTTTTTACTGACTTTCAACTTTTTGTTGTATCTTTGCATTAGAATTATTAATTCTTTGCATAAGAATAATTAATATCGATATCGAATCGTAAAATAAATAACACAACAGATATTTAAAGTCAGGAACATATGACTACAGCAGAAGAAAAACCAATTGAAGAGAAGAAGAGCCTTAGTTTTGTAGAGCAGATGGTTGAAGCCGATCTCGCAGAAGGCAAGAATGGTGGACGTATACAGACACGTTTCCCGCCAGAGCCAAACGGATACCTGCACATCGGACACGCCAAGGCCATATGTATGGACTTTGGAGTAGCCGAGAAATATAACGGTGTCTGCAACATCCGCTTTGACGATACCAACCCTACAAAGGAGAACAACGAGTATGTGGAGAACATTCTGAACGACATTTCGTGGCTCGGATTCAAGTGGGGCAACATATATTATGCTTCCGACTATTTCGATCAGCTTTGGGAGTTTGCCGTATGGATGATAAAGAACGGACACGCTTACATTGACGAGCAGACAGCAGAGCAGATTGCAGAGCAGAAGGGCACACCTACTACTGCAGGCGTGGCTTCGCCTTACCGCGACCGTCCCATTGAGGAAAGCCTTGAACTCTTCAACAAGATGAACACTCCCGAGTCTGTGGAGGGCAGCATGGTGCTTCGTGCCAAGCTGGATATGGCAAACCCGAACATGCACTTCCGCGACCCCATCATCTACAGAATCATCCACACTCCTCATCATCGTACCGGCACAAAGTGGAACGCTTATCCTATGTACGACTTCGCACACGGACAGAGCGACTTCTTCGAAGGCGTGACGCACTCAATATGCACATTGGAGTTTGTTCCTCACCGTCCTCTCTACGACAAGTTCATCGACTTCCTCAAGGAGATGCGCGGCGAGACTGAGAACATCCACGACTTCCGCCCACGTCAGATTGAGTTCAACCGTCTGAACCTGACATACACCATGATGTCAAAGCGTAAGCTCCTCGCTCTTGTGAACGAGGGCTTTGTATCAGGATGGGACGACCCACGTATGCCGACAATCTCAGGTATGCGCCGTCGTGGCTATTCACCTGAGTCAATACGTAACTTCATTGACTCTATAGGCTACACCAAGTTCGACGCACTGAACGAGATGGCACTTCTCGAGTCAGCCGTTCGTGACGATCTGAACAAGAGAGCATTGCGCGTATCGGCAGTTCTCGACCCCGTGAAGCTCGTTATCACCAACTATCCTGAAGGTCAGACAGAGGAGATGGAAGCTGTCAACAATCCTGAGAATGAGGCAGACGGCACACACACCATCACCTTCTCAAAGAACCTCTGGATTGAGCGCGAGGACTTTATGGAAGAGGCTTCCAAGAAGTTCTTCCGAATGACAGTGGGCAAAGAGGTGCGTCTGAAGAATGCCTACATCGTGAAGTGCACCGGTTGCACAAAGGACGAGAACGGCAACATCATAGAGATTCAGGCTGAATACGATCCGACCAGCAAGAGCGGTATGGAAGGTGCCAACCGCAAGGTGAAGGGTACGCTCCATTGGGTTTCAGCAGATCATTGCCACAAGGCACAGGTTCGTGTTTACGACCGACTCTTCACAGTGGCTGACCTCGGCGCTGACGAACGTGAATACCACGAGCTTCTCAATCCTGAGAGCCTCAAGACCATCGACAACTGCTACGTTGAGAACTATGCAGCAGAGCGCAAGCCGGGAGAATATCTCCAGTTCCAGCGCATCGGATACTTCATGGCTGACCCCGACTCAACTGCAGACCACCTTGTATTCAACAAGACTGTCGGTCTGAAAGACACTTGGGCAAAGAAAAACAAGTAACAAACAGATAAAAACAAAAGAGTAAGAACACAACTTACTTCGATGCTTAGTGTTTAATGTCAGAAAGCACTGCGTCCTTATTATACTAACTATCTATTAAGAAGAATAATAAGCCAGCCCTACTTGACATTAAGCATTAAGCATTTAAATTTTAAAAGGGGACCAACAACCTCCTACATATAAATGGACAACAAGGACAACTATTTCAAGAGCGAGGAATTCAAGGACATCCTGCACAGGTACGAGGAGGCGGAGAATTCCGGAAGACACGAATATCTTGGAAGCGACGAGCTGACCGACATAGCCGAATACTATTATAATCTTGGCAGGAACAAGGAATCAAGAAATACGCTCGACTATACCATCAGTCTGCATCCCGGCGCAGCCATGCCTCTTGTCTTCAGAGGGCGCATGGCACTTATCGACGACCATGACGTGGAAAAGGCGAAGATGTATGTCAACCAGATTACCGACCAGCTGAATCTTGATTGTTTGTACCTGCATGCTGAAATCATGATTGCAGAAAACAATAGTGAAGGAGCTGACCGTTTCCTGCATGAGAAGATAGAGTGCATTGACGAAGACGATGTACCAGACTATATCCTTGACATCGCCATGATGTTCATGGACTATAATCTTCCTGACAAAGCTCAAGAATGGCTTGAAAGGTCTGACGAGACGGACCTTATGGACTATCGCGAGACAAAAGCCCGCATTGCCTTTGCCCGAGGAGACTACAAGCAGAGCGAGATGATATTCGAACAGTTGCTTGACGAAGACCCCTACTCAGGACGCTACTGGAACTCGCTTGCCTCCACACAGTTCATGAGCAACCGCATCAACGACTCCATCACTTCCAGCGAGTATTCCATTGCCATAAATCCCAACGACGAAGACGCCCTGCTCAACAAAGCTAACGGACTCTTCTCGCTCGGCAATTATGTAGAAGCGGCTAAATATTACGAACGACTGGGCAAGCTATGTCCTAAAGAAGGCACAGCAGAACTCTTCATCGGCAACTGTCTTCTCAATACCGGCAAAGCGGAAGAAGCATTGGCACATTATCAGAAAGCTCTGCAGCTGATGGACAAGAATAATGTCTATACAATTGAAGGACTGCAATGTCTGGCTTTCACCTACTCGCAATTAGGAATGACAGAAAAGGCAATGGAAGCCATTGACATGGCTCTACAGCAGAAAGGCGTCAACGAAAACGAGATAATGGTGGTACGCGGACACATCCTGCTCGAACACGGCAGCATAAAAGAAGCCATAGAGTGCTTCGTAAAAGCCTTAAGAGCAACGGCATTCTCACACGAGATATTCTTCCGCATCGCTATATCCGTCTTCGACTGCGGTTACCCGAAGATAGCCTACAGAATGTTCAAGGCTTACACGGAGATTCATGACCAGCCGGGCGACGAGGGACTTGCTTATCTGGCAGCATGCTGCGCAAGGATGAACAAGAAGGAAGAATACCTGAAATACCTCAAACAAGCGTGCGAACGAAATCCGCTTGAGGCAAGAAAGATTTTTGCAGACGACTTCCCCATCGGCATGGATCCGAAAGATTATTACGACTACGAAGTAAGTAAAAACACGGTAAACGGAAACGATGACCGTTAATATTAATTTCCAACTAACACATTAAGTTATTATTATGAATTCAGCAGAATTGTTCCTTTGGGTTCTTAACAATCTAAACTATTGGGTGATAACACTCTTTATGGCTATCGAGAGTTCGTTCATTCCCTTCCCCTCGGAAGTAGTGGTTCCTCCAGCAGCATGGAAGGCAATGGATCCTGACAATGGTATGAGCATCATCCTCGTTGTGGTTTTCGCCACCATCGGAGCCGACATAGGCGCACTTGTCAATTATTACCTTTCCAAGTGGCTGGGACGCCCCATCATCTATCGCTTTGCTGACAGCCGCATAGGCCACATGTGCCTTATCGACCGTGAAAAGGTGGAGAAGGCAGAGGCTTTCTTCCGTAAGCATGGCGCAGCATCCACATTCTTCGGACGACTGGTACCGGCGGTGCGTCAGCTTATTAGCATTCCGGCTGGTCTCTCAGGCATGCACATCGGCAAGTTCCTTCTCTACACCACCCTTGGAGCAGGTGTATGGAACTCTGTGCTGGCAGTAATCGGATGGTCAATCTACAAATACACCAACTATAAGACCACACACGACGTTTACGAGCAGGCACTCAAGTACAGCCATGAGATTGGATACGTGCTCTTAGGACTTGCCGTTGTCATTGTGGCTTTCCTTGCATACAAGGGAATGAAGAAGACAAAGTAAGAAACAATGTCATAACCATCCACAACAGAGAACGTGAAACTGTTTGTGGCAAAGAAATCTTAAAAACTATGAACCAGACAACAAAAGAGAAAAGTAACAAAAAGCAAACCAAGCAGCTTGTGCTCTGGATTGGCGCCTTGGCAATAGGTGCCGTATTAGGCATGTTCGGCATAGGGTGGCTCAATGGACTGATGAACTTCATCGCCACTGTCTACACCCGCCTGTTCCAGCTCTTGGCTGTACCAACCATCGCCTTGGCAGTGACCACCACTTTGGCATCGCTTGGCAATCAGGCTGATACGGGCAAGATATTCCGACACGCCCTCACCTACACCATGCTCACCACCATAGCAGCAGCTGCTGTCGGCTTGGTGCTTTACAACATCATAGCCCCAGGCAACCTTCCCGCAGCATTGGTGCAGAGCGGCATGGCTGACGTGCCTCAGAACCTGGGAGAGACATCTTATTATGATCATATCTTGGGCGTAATACCCAACAATATCATCAAGCCGTTCGCAGAAGGCAACGTGCTGTCCATATTGATGTTGGCAGCAGCCATCGGCATCGCCTTGGCAAAAATGCCTCAAACGGACAAGAAGGACGTGGTAATAAAGGGACTGTTCGGTCTTCAAGACCTGTTGTTCATGCTCATTCACGGACTTATATGGACATTGCCTTTGGGCATCATGGCGTTTGCCGCACAGCTTTCAGCTCAGTTCTCGGCAGGCATCGTGATGGCATCGCTCGGCAAGTACGTGGCAGTAATCTTAGGTGGCAACGTCGTACAGTTCTTCATCGTACTGCCATTGTTCCTCTTGGCAAGGGGCATCAATCCGATAAGGACTTTAGGCAGAATGATGCCTGCTGTGCTTATGGCGCTCTTCACAAAGAGTTCGGCAGCCACATTGCCAGTCACGATGCAGACAGCTGAGAACCGAATGGGAGTATCCAGCAAAGTGTCGCGCTTCGTATTGCCCATCTGCACAACCATCAACATGAACGGCTGCGCAGCATTCATACTGGTTACATCTCTCTTTCTGATGCAGAACGGAGGCATGGAGCTGTCATTGTCCACAATGATTGTCTGGCTCTTCATCTCCGTCATCTCTGCCATAGGCAATGCCGGAGTGCCGATGGGATGTTACTTTCTCACTCTCTCACTCATGTCAGGAGTGAATGCTCCGATAGGAATTATGGGCATCATCCTGCCCCTCTACACCATAATAGACATGATAGAGACAGCGGAAAACGTCTGGTCTGATTCCTGCGTCTGCGCAATGGTGGACAAGGATATGAAGAAATAGCCATAAAGTTATACATAAAAAATATCGGAAGTTAAGCACTTGGCCTAACTTCCGATATTTTTTATATATTCAGTCATGACTTTCTTATCTTACAAAGCCTGTCTTTATTCTTCTGCGAACTGCCTGATACGCTGTTCTTCTGACAGTTTACATACCAACAGCGAACCCTGATTCTCCGCCACGATATAGCCGTCAAGTCCCTGAACAATCACCTTCTTCTCACCGATGGTATGCACGATGCAGTTATGCGAGTCGAAGAACTTGATGTTTTCTCCTATTGCGGTGTTGCCGTAGAGGTCGTGATTGGTCTTCATGAGCAGCGAGGTCCATGTGCCGAGGTCGCTCCATCCGAAGTTGGCAGGACACACGAATATCTCCTCCACCTTCTCCATGATGGCGTAATCCACAGAAATATTCTCGCATTCCTGATAGCGCTTGTCTATCAAATCCTGCTCCTGCGGCGTACCGTATACGTCAAGCATGCTCTCAAACAACTTGCTTATCGCCGGACTGTAAACTCGGAAAGCGTTCACTATCGTTGAGACGCTCCATACGAAGATGCCGGCATTCCAGAGATAATTCTTATGCTTGATATATTCCTCTGCTGTCTGCAGGTCAGGTTTCTCACGGAACGAGTCTACACGATATATCTCACGATTGCGTGGCGACGAAGCCGAGAGGTCAGCAAGAATATATCCATAGCCTGTCTCCGGTCTTGTCGGGGTCATTCCCAGTGTAACGATGGCGTCCGTACCAGCCGTGAATTTCAAGCACGACTTTATCACACGTCTGAATTCATCGGTATCAGTAACGATATGGTCGCTCGGCGTAACCACCACATTTGCCTTCGGGTCCTTCGATTTTATTCGCCAGCTCACATAAGCAATGCACGGCGCAGTATTGCGGCGACATGGCTCCAGCAGGATGTTCTCCTTGTTTATCTCAGGCAACTGCTCACTTACCAAAGAGGCATACTTCTTGTTTGTAACCACCCAAACATTTTCTACCGGGCATATATCCTTAAACCTGTCGAAGGTAAGCTGCAGTAATGTACGACCGACACCGAGGATGTCGATAAACTGTTTGGGACAATCAGGAGTGCTCATAGGCCAGAAACGACTGCCTACGCCACCTGCCATAATTACAATGTGGTTGTTTGTGTGAGCCATAATATTAAATATTAGTGATTATTCATTCTGCAAATATAGATAAAAATACTCAGATTATACCAAATCCCTCAAGTATTTTTTCCGAATATTGTCTTTTTCTGAATACTACAGATTTTATACATCAAAAACAACGTAAATGCACGTTTTGGGGCTATAGGAAAGTAAGTTGCAGTTCCTCGTCAGAGACATTATCAGCGCATTCGTCACCTATCGTTTGTGGCTCGTCTGTATCAAGAAACTCCATCTCCAACTGTCGCACCTTACGCGACTCCATATTGATGACATACACTCCTCTCCTTGCCGTACGCAGAACCATAGGGCAACACCCCTTCACGTTACGCGCAAGCCATGCCTGCACATAACGATGCACCTCCTCCATGTCGAGTGGTTCGAAGAGCGAGCTGCACGCATTCCTCACATGCAGCGATATTTTCTGCACAGAAAGTCCTTCCTGACCTGCGGCATGCAGCACCCGTATGATTTCTGTTTCGTATTTTATATTTATCATCAGTGGCAAGGATTCTTAATTTAAACTCAAGGCAAGAAGTTATGCGTGCGTATAACACACATATATATATAAAAGCTAAAAAAGGAGTTGTTCACATAAATGCGGACAACTCCTTTCGATGTATTGGTTTCTCGCAATTTAGGCGAGGGTGAGGAGGTTTTCCTCAGCCTTGATCTTGCCCTCCTTCAAGAGCCAGCCGATTCCGAGATAAACTTCTTCGTTGCTGATGCTTGCTGCTTTAGCAATCTCTACCACACTCAGCGGCTTCTCAGCAGCTGCCAATGCCTGATATACGTCTCCAGCACGGAAACCTACATTCTCTGCATTTACATCAACTACAACCTCAGCCTTCTTTGCAGTAGTCTTTCTGGTAGTAGCTGTCTTTGCGGTTGCGACCTTCTTTGTCGCAGTCTTCTTAACTGTTGCTTTCTTTTCTGTCATAATTTAGTATAAAAACATTAACAATTCTATCATATAAGGACGAATAGAATATTTATCTTTTACAAAAGTAAGCATTTTTTTAACAAATGGATAATAATTACACAAAAAAAGCCCGAATAATCGGGCTCCTTTTGTTTACGGATTGTTTTTCTTGACTTATGTCAACATATTTTACTTATCTGACTGTCAGTCAAGAATATCACGTTATCTTTTTAATCCTGCTTGCGGATGTCAAGCAACAGTTCGTCCAACTGCTTCTGATCAATAGCAGACGGAGCGTCCAGCATTACGTCGCGTCCAGAGTTGTTCTTCGGGAATGCGATGCAGTCACGGATTGAGTCGAGACCTGCCATGATAGAGACGAAGCGGTCGAGTCCGAAAGCCAGACCTGCGTGAGGTGGTGCTCCGTACTTGAAGGCATTGATAAGGAATCCGAACTGTGCCATCGCTCTCTCCTCAGTGAAGCCGAGGATGCCGAACATCTTCTCCTGCAGCTTGCTGTCATGGATACGCAAGCTACCGCCGCCTACCTCGATGCCGTTGCAAACGAAGTCGTAAGCCTTTGCGCGTACCTGCTCCGGATGCTCGTCGAGGAGAGGGATGTCGTCGGGATTAGGCATTGTGAAGGGATGGTGCGTGGCCATGAGACGCTGCTCCTCGTCGCTCCACTCAAAGAGCGGGAAGTCAATAATCCACAGACACTCAAACTTGTCCTTGTCTCTGAGTCCGAGACGGTCGCCCATCTCCAGACGGAGAGAGCAAAGCTGCACGCGTGTCTTGTTGGCGTTGTCTCCGGAAAGGATAAGCACGAGGTCGCCGTCCTTTGCACCGGCTGCCTCTTTCACCTTTGCCAAAACCTCAGGTGTGTAGAACTTGTCCACTGAAGACTTCACAGTTCCGTCCTCGTTGAACTTGATATACACAAGACCCTTGGCGCCGACCTGCGGACGCTTTACGAAGTCTGTTAACTGGTCGAGTTGCTTGCGTGTATAGTTGGCGCAACCCGGAACGCAGATACCGCCAATGTAGGCAGCGTCATTGAATACGGAGAATGTGCCAGTGCCCTTCAGCACGTCCATAAACTCCACGAACTCCATACCGAAGCGGAGGTCAGGCTTGTCGCTACCGAAGCGGCGCATAGCCTCATGCCATGTCATCTGCTGCAGCTTGGCAGGAAGCTCCACGCCACGGATTTCCTTAAAGAGGTGACGAGCCATATCCTCAAACAGATTGATGACATCGTCCTGATCAACGAAAGACATCTCACAGTCTATCTGTGTAAACTCAGGCTGACGGTCAGCACGAAGATCCTCGTCACGGAAGCACTTTGCAATCTGGAAGTAACGGTCGAAACCGCTGACCATAAGAAGCTGCTTCAGAGTCTGCGGGCTCTGCGGAAGCGCATAGAACTGTCCCGGATTCATACGTGAAGGCACCACGAAGTCGCGTGCACCCTCCGGTGTCGAACCGATAAGGATAGGTGTCTCCACCTCAATGAAGTTCTGTGCGTCGAGGAAGTTACGGATAAGTATGGTCATACGGTGGCGCAGTTCCAGATTCTTGCGCACCATAGGACGGCGAAGGTCCAGATAGCGATACTTCATACGGATGTCATCACCGCCGTCTGTATTGTCCTCAATGGTGAACGGAGGTGTGGCGCTCGGTGAGAGGACGTTGAGTTCCTTTACGATGATCTCTACGTCGCCAGTCGGAAGATTGGCGTTCTTACTCTCACGCTCGTTTACTGTGCCCTTTACCTGAATGCAGAATTCGCGTCCGAGCTTAGAAGCGCGAGCACACAATTCGCTGTCGTCAGAATCGTTAAAGACCAGCTGTGTTATACCATAACGGTCGCGCAAGTCGGCAAAAATCATGCCTCCCATCTTTCTTACGCGCTGTACCCATCCGGCGAGTGTTACCTCCTTGCCGGCATCTGAGAGCCTGAGCTCTCCGCATGTGTTCGTTCTATACATTTTTATAAATATATATGTTATGATTATTTTCCTATAATGCCATATAGCCACTTGGCTACATTTTATCTCTACAAAGGTATAGTGTTTGCGCCAAATAGCCAAATTTATTTTCAGTTTTAGGTACTCTTTCCACAATATTGCCACATTCCACAGCCACATAACCACATAGCTCCCTACAGCGCAATAAGATATATCCAACGTTAAAATGTGGAATATTAATAGGCTGGAAATATAATAAATGTAAAAAAAAGCCCGTAACAGGCTGTCAAAACCACAAAATTACTAATTTTGCAACGTTATAATACATAATCAAGAGAATATGAAAAAATTTTTGATAATGTCCATCATGCTGCTTATGAGCGTATGCTATGCCATGGGACAGCAGAATCAGGCCTCCATCAAGTTTGAAAAGGTGGTCTACAACTTTGGAAAGTTCTCTGAGAAAGAACCGGTACAGAAATGTGTATTCACCTTTGTCAACGCCGGAACAGCCCCGTTGGTAATCAATCAGGCTGTGGCAAGTTGCGGCTGCACGGTGCCTTCTTACACCAAGACTCCCATCAAGCCGGGCGAGAAGGGTGAGATAAAGGTTACCTACAACGGCAAGGGCGCTTTCCCCGGACACTTCAAGAAGACCATCACAGTCCGTACCAACGGTGTGACGGAGCTGACACGTCTTTACATTGAGGGAGTCATGGAAGAGGCAAACTAAAGCTTAGCAAACAAACATTCATTCATTAATTAATAATAAAGGTAGAGACCGGTGATGCTGATCTCTACTTTTTTTATAGCCATAACCCACCCCACCAAATACAAGCTCATCATGATATTCTATTTCTCCTGCACGGGCAACACCCGATGGGCTGCGCACAAGATAGCGGAAGCCACCGGAGACACTCTCATTGACATAGCCGCCGAACTAAGAAAAGCTGACGAGGAAGACGCAACGGACAAGAAGCGGACTTTCAGCTACACCCTGTCTGCTGACGAAAGCCTCGCATTCTGCTTTCCCGTACACGGATGGCGTCCGCCATTGGCTGTAAGGGATTTCATCCGTAGGCTACGCATCAGCAAGACAACCGACAACTATTGCTATGCCGTATGCACAGCAGGTGATACAGTCGGTGAGGCAATGGACATCTTCGAAGCCGACCTTGCAGCTGTTGACATAAAGACAGACAGCTGCATATCGCTGCTCATGCCCGAATCGTATGTGGGTCTGCCGTTCATGGACGTGGACAAAGCTGAAGCGGAACGCAGGAAGAAGACCGAGGCTGACCGCCGTCTCCAGGATTTCATCGCTGACATAAAATGCCACAAGGCAGGCATCCATGACATTACCGCAGGCAGATGGCCACGCATAAACAGCCGGCTCATAGGCGAAGCTTTCACTAAATGGATTATCGGCGACCGCCCGTTCCGCGTTGATGCCGAGACGTGCATAAAGTGCGGAAAGTGTGCTGCAGTATGTCCCGTCGGTGACATCAGCTTCATGAAGGGATGTACGCCACAATGGAAGCACAACGGCAAGTGTCTGTCATGCTTCGCCTGCTATCACCATTGCCCCACCCGCGCCATCGAATACGGCGGACGAACTAAGGGCAAGGGACAATACTATTACGAGAAGAACGAAAAACCAATAATCAGCAAAGCATAATTACAAAAGCAAAAAGAAAAGGAAGTTCGGGATCATATCACCAGAACTTCCTTTTCTTTTAATATCTTTAATACTGTCTTTCTCCGAAGATATACGTACCGACACGTACCATCGTCGAGCGGCATTCTACGGCTATCTTATAGTCATGGCTCATGCCCCACGAACGCTCGCAGAAGCTGTCGTCGTCAGCGAAGTAGCGTGCCTTCATCTCGTCGAAGAAATCGGCTGCGAGGCAGAATTCCTTTCTGATGACATCCTCGTCGCTGACGTGCGACGCCATCATCATAAGTCCGCATATCTGCACGTTCTTCATCTCGCGCCACTCCCCTTTCTCCAGGAGTTCGCGGCAAGCGTCGAGTGACAGACCATACTTGGTCTCCTCCTCTGCAATATGAAGCTCGAGAAGCACCTTTATGACACGTCCGTTCGCCGCAGCCTGCTTGTTTATCTCGCGAAGCAGCTTCAGCGAGTCCACAGCGTCTATCATAGATATGTAAGGCGCTATATACTTCACCTTATTGGTCTGAAGATGACCAATGAAATGCCATTCTATGTCACGCGGAAGTTCCTTCACTTTCGCTGCAAGTTCCTGTTCGCGGCTCTCACCGAACAAGCGTTGTCCGGCATCATAAGCCTCGCGTATCAACTCCGCAGGATGAAACTTGCTTACTGCCACCAGCCTTGTGCTGTCCGGCAGATTGTTCTTCACCTCCTGCAGTCTGCGTGCGATGTCCGTATCCATACCAGTTATTGTTTATTATTTGTTTTTTATCCTTCGAACTCCGGCTTGTCGTTCTTCTCCTCCTTCTTGAGAGGAGCGTTGTGCTCGAAGACGTCCATAATCTTTGTGTCTGCGATGTTCACAATCTCGTAGTCGATGGCAGTCTTGCCCATCGATTCGTCGATGTTCTTCACGGCAGCGTTGAATGAAGCTGCCTGCACGAGGAAGTTCACGTTAGAACGCTTCTCCTTTGCAGTCTTCTCGTCCACCACTACAAAGGCGAGCTTAGCCTTATACCAGTGGCTGTCGTTCTCGTTATCGCTGAAGAAAATCTCGCCGTACGAAGCAGGCGAAATGCTCTTTACGTTGAAGTCGCCGCTTACATAAGGCTCCATCTCCTTTGTGATCACCTCTTCTGCCTCACCGAAAGTGAGAGCGTCCACTACGTATGTCTCGTTCACCTTCTTCTGACCATCCTCTGTCTGGCGCTCGTAACGCACCGTGGTCTCAAACCAATTTGCTGTTCTTGATCTCATTTGTCTTTTTATGTTTTATCTTTTCGTTCGTTTTGTCGTTTGCCCAACGATAAGGGAAGACAAAATTAATAATTAATTCTGAATAATAAATGTAGTTTACGATATTTATTATTTCCGGGGCATATACAAACAAAAAAGCCGGAAAAACATTTCGTTCTTCCAGCTTCATCTTAGTTGGCGGTGCGTACGAGACTCGAACTCGTGACCCCATGCGTGACAGGCATGTATTCTAACCAACTGAACTAACGCACCATTATTTCGGATAAACTCCGAGTGCCTTTACCTTATTTAGTTGGCGGTGCGTACGAGGAACGTACTATTACCGCTTATAACTATCTGGCTTAGAGCCATTTGGATTTTCTGAAAATCATTCTCTGTACATTATCTGCACATTTTGACGATGACTATCTCTCAGTTATCTGGGTGCAAAGATATAACAGAAAACCTAAACTGCCAAATAATCCTCAAAGTATTTTCACACAAGGGTTTGTATTTAACATTCATAAAGATTTCACTTTAACGGAAAACGCATGGTACACTGGCGGTGTGCTGAGAGTGTACATGATGTTGAGAACGCTGTAAATAAGTCGATTAGGTTTAGTGTACATAGTAGTGTACATATAAAAATGACTGGAGACATGACTTCACAGCCACTCCAGTCATAAAAACAAAACAAAAGCTATATTGCAATAATTAAATCTGCCAAGGATTCTTGTTGGGGTCGTAATCACGAGCAAACGTTGCTATCGCATACTCTGTAACAGGCTTGTTGTCATCCTCATCCAGTTTACGAGGTATATGAGGATTTATTTTAAGTCTGGAGGCATCACGCAACCAAGTGATTGATGTCTCATAGTCTGTAATACGAGCAGAACTTACATTGTTTGGTGATATAAGCTTATGCAGCTCGTACACAGCCAATCGTAGCATGTGCTTCTTCACATTGGCATTACGAGGGTCACTTTCTTGGATATTGTAACCTTCTTTAAGCACATCGGCATTTACAGACATTGATGGCGCATATACCTTATTATTATATACGACATATTCGTGATCAGAAAATTCATATTGGTATGTTGCGTCATAATCCCCTATCATACCCCAGTATTCTGAATCATAAGGGTTGGCAGTCAAGTCTATGTCTTCATCATTCTTGACCAGTGCATAGAAATTTCCATCATATTCCACAACATCCCAAATTTCGTAAGGTACATTAGCCTCCCAATTTTGAATATCCACACTCTTCCAGGCATCAACACCAGGAACTCTAATGTCTCCGTATGATAAGCCATTATACTCCTTACAGATATAATAAGCGTTGGCAAAATATACAATATCGCCTGGGATATAGTCTTTTGTCTGCCAGTATTCGCTTACTATATTAGGATTATCAATTGGTTCATCATACATTTCCCAATACATTGTATCTGTAGGAGCCTTTCTACCATTAATAGTACGCATTGCCTTTACAAGCTTCTTATCATGGTAGAAATGTGCGCCAACTGGATAGGTGATTTGGTCATTGTATTCCAAAATATTCTTGCCCTCTTCCAGTACTTTCTCAATCTCGTAGTTGTCGGTCAGATATTCTACGATAGATTGTTCTGCTGCCTCTTCAGCCTGTGCGAGACGGTCTTCTCTGCCTCGTATAAGTTGGCTAAGAGCTTCTTCGGTAACTATGCTAAGATAGTCTGTATTATTCAAAAATCTCTTGTACATTCTCTAAAAAGAAAAACCGCCATATATAGGCGTAGTTGTAGTTTCTATAACTGAAGCGTCACCTTTCTTTTGGAATTTAGCCCATGTATTATTTAAGAACAGGCAAAGAACATAATCCAAACAGTCAGAAAGATGTCCGTATTTTTCGTACTTCACACCACTCTTCGGATCCGTCACTTTGGCTTTAGACTTTGTTCCATCAGCGTTTTTCTTCTGATAAACCAAGTCTTCGGTAAGTCTACGGCAACGCATATCAATTTGCAATTCCCAGCCATCATATCCATTCAAAAGACTGTTTACATATTCCAGACGAGTTACCTGTGCTGGTTGTTTTGTAAGCAATTTCTTCTGCACTCGTAATATTGGATTATCCATATTACTCATAATGATGGTGTAATTATTTACGCCCTCTTCTGTTTGTGTAGAGCGTGATAATCCTGCTGGGTCTCCAGTAATGAATAGACCACCAAGGTGCTTTTCGGTTAAATACTTGTTGGCTATCTTTTTTGAAAGCTTTGGAGTATTATTTTCTTTTTCCTCTGGCTTTCCAAGCACTTCTTCAAGCACATATACTTTCTTGTGTTCATAATCAATCTGGATGGACAATGTAGACATGTATGGCTGTACATTGAAGTCCCATGATGAAATGATTGGCTTTAATGGATTATATACCTTTTCACGCAAATTAGTGACAAGGTGCTTGGCTCCATCAAAGTTCCAATATGCAGCAGCCTCATTTGTATCAACGAAATCCCAGTTTCCGTACAAAAGTCGTGATTTTGTTATCGGGTCACTAATCTTATTAAGAGCAGCCACATAACTTTGCACGAATTGTCTATCTGGATTGTCCCAAACAGAGAATGGCAAATATGCTTCTCCGATTCTACATTTCACTGGATTACCATCATCGTCCTGAACGAAGCGAGAGCGAACCCAATTGATACATGGGTTTGTAGTCATCAACATTCTTGCAGTCTTGAATGTCTCTGCTGTTCTCCAACGTAAACGAGAAAACAATACTTCTATAGCCTTTTCTGAAATCTCCGAAACCTCATCTACAAATGCTATGGTATACTCTGAAGAACCAAAACGTTCAAACTGGGGGTCGGATGGGTTGTCTGCCATTTCTTTCATAATAATAACAGAGCCATTCCAGAATGTAAGTGTACCCTCCAGATTGTTGATTTTATAATGTTCGCCTTCAACAAGTCCCCATTCCTTACACACCTTTTTGATGGTATTAAATGTTGACTCTTTCAAAGATTTCAATGTTTTGCGAGCTACGACAGCTCGAATATCTGCAAAACGTATACAGCTTGATACAAGCCAACAGCTACCTAAATATGATTTTCCACCGCCTGCTGCACCTCCACCTAAAATTAACTGAGGGAGGTCTTGTGTACCGCAATTTTCACACTGTGGAACATATTTTGGATTACCTTGCTGATCATATCCAGATTGAACTTGTATAATATGACCACCGCAATGCGGACAATAGTCTGGTTGCAAGAGCTTCCAGAGTTCATACTGTCTTGGCGATGGTCTGAAATCAATTCTAATGTTTGTTGGTGCTTTTAATTGTCCATAAGCCATTATTCTTAAATTAAAAGCCCAGCCCTTCACGAAAGAAAGAGCTGGGCGAAACGATTTTTATTTATGAAAGCAAGTGCCTAATTGTTGGAAGCAGCTGCATCGTAGATTTTCTCTACTACAAGCCAGAAATCATCTGGATAAGCTGTCTGAGAAAGTGACTCGCAAGCCTTCTTCATAAGTGCAATTTCACTGTCTGTAAACTGCACCACCAGCGGCTCGTCTACGTCCTTCTGGGCGTTCCAGGTAATCTTATGCTCATTGGCATCCTCTACGATTTCGTACTTTTCCTTATCGGCTTCTGTGATTACCACCTTTTTAAGGATTTCACGTTTTGTATTGAAGTCAATAAAAGAAGCAGTCTGCTGTGGAAGCAACTGCGGAATGTAAATTCGTTCTTTAATATGAAGTTCCATATTGCTTTTGATTTTGTTATTTGTCTAAGAATAGCAACATCCTTTCTTGATAGTTTGAAGAATAGACAGAAAAATGAGCGTAACTTTATCAAGAGATATTATTACGCTCATTTTATATGACTACATGAAAATGCCGATTGACAAGAAAGCAATAATACCACCTATCGCTCCCCAAAGAATATCTTTTAAGTCAAACCATTTCCCATAGAAAAAGTCACACACTTCTTTTAGAATCGCAACCACAATACCACCAAAAAGACCAGAGGCAGCGTATGTCCAAGAGCTGTAACCTGGAGTGGTCTTGTAAAAAATCATTGCAAGAATAGTTGCAACGAAAGCAATTATAAACATGTGGGCGATTTTATCAAGCCCAATTTTTGTTACAATCTTATCAAACCAATTCATTATACTACCAATTAAAAATGTTATATTGTACTCCGATACCTATATATGGTGAAATTTGATTGAAATTATATCCACACCCAACTTGAACGCCAACACCCCAGCGTTTTGTTTTATACTGGGTAACAGTTATTGTTTGAGTCTTTGTAATGGTCGTATTCTTGTTATAGATATGAATACTATCAAGTCTTGGAAGATAACCGCTTACCCAAGCGTGATATGTGCTATCTTCATATACTTGCTGTGTAATTGGCAATACTACATTTACACTGTCAATACTTCCTGTTGCTGAGTCCTTTTCTTGTACTGGAAGTTTAACGACATGATACTTGACTACAATACTGTCTTTTGGTACAGGCTTGTAATAAGGTATCGTATCAACGTAGGTAATGGTGTCTGTTTTTTGTAAGGATTGGCTCACATCTACATGAGTATTCTTCACAAACAAGTAAGCCAATCCTATTGTCAACAGCAAGATAATAAGCACATATAGAATGTCTCTTTTCTTCATGTTACTTCATTTCAATGGTAATTTTCTCGCCCCTAAGTTTAGCTGGCCAGAAATACTTATCCATCAAGTTCGTCCAGATTTTCTGAGAGTTGACAACCTGTCCTTTAATCTTATTCTCCCCTACCAAAATACAGCCACTGGTATGGCCTGCCGTATTGCCAGCGTGAATCAAAATGCCCTCAAATGAAGGTACATCCTGGATGCGTGGCATGAAAGCATTGTACTTCTTGACATACGGATATTTTGCATAGTTTGAATATTTTGGAGACTGAATGTTCATAGAAACATTGTACGTTCCATAAGGAATGGCGGTTTCATTGGGGATTTTCACCTCACCATTGTCAAACTTTCCATTCTTGTTCAAGTCTCGCACTTTATCTTCCAGTGTGTCGCATACAAACTTGCCATCAATATACATGTGGCCGATTGTATACTTATCTTTTAGAGCAATTCTTTTGACTTCGATTTTCATAAAATAAAAGAGCTATATGGTATAAACCATTCTTTCTTTTCCATATACGGCTCGCCAATAAGCGATGCCCAGCATCCTCGAATTGTTCCGTTATGGTCTTTGAGGACTTCAACTATATTCGCCCTTCTACCAACAAGCGCATCCAGTTTCATTTCAGATAACGCAAATGATGGGATAATTACAATTTCCTTCATTAATATCCTGTTGATGGCTTACGGTTAGGGCAAGATGGTACTTCACATTTCAATAGGCACATCTTAGCATTATTTACTTCTAATTGTGCTTTATCTGACGCTAAAGCGTTATACTTATCTCGCCAGTCAGAAATTTGGACGTAAAGCGTGTCAATTTTCTGGTCTTTTTCTCTCAATTCATCATGTACACACTCGTACAACTTTTTCCACTCTTCCGATTCCTTGGCTTCATTGTCATGTTCTTTAGAATCATTGTCAAGTGTCTTTGATCTTCGCTCTTGTCTGAAGAACAAGAACATCGAAGCATTTCCAGCAATTACGCCTATAATTCCTGTGAGGATAGCTTCAAGCATTAATCTGTTTCATTTTCTTTTGGTTTTGATTCTGGTACAATTACATTGAATACTATGCCATTTTCTCCACCGCCTTCAATGTTCAACTTACTAACTTGTGCTTCCTTTACAGGGTACATATCCATCAATGTCTTAGAAGCTGCTACTGCCACACTTCTTAATGCTGCTGGAGATAGTTTATTGCCTCGTCTATCTCTGTAAACAGCAGTCGATGTCTCTTCAATAATGTGCTTTAGATTTTCAGTAAGGAACTTTTTCATGTGAGTTGTTTCCAGGGAGTTGTATTCTTCCAACTCTGCCATAAACTCCTTTATATCGTCCCTTGACAGCAATTTCTTAGCACGGATATTGTCCTTTACATCGCAACTGTAAAAAACAGATTGGTAGCATTTTAAGGCATTACCTGCATAAGGAGCCGCACCGTTCACAAACAACTCACAAAAAAGTTGCTCTTGTTCTGTCAGTTTGGTCTCTTTCATTACTTTCTGTCAATTAAAAAGCCTTGCTGGATTGCAAGGCTTTTGTTTATAATGAATAGCGATACTTTATTGCTTTTGTTTGTATTCAAGCAATTTCTCCATAATAATCTGACGGAACACATCACCTATGCCACTTACGGCAGCTTCTACATCTTGGATGCTGTTCAAGTATTCCATATTGAAGTTTACTTGAAGGTCATATCCAGATATTTCAACGAGGATTTCATTATTATCAGCGTTCCTTACTGTAAACGCACCACGATCTGATAATGTGCGAAATTCAGCTTTAGGTTCATCTACGGTCTGTACATTTACTTCTTCCATTTTACTATATCTTAAAGTGTTTGCGACTTTTTTCTGCTTTGGATATAGCCAGACCTCCACCTGTCATAACACCGCCTTCACTTCTCATGCGTTGTGTGAGAACTGCTGCTACATTTGTTGTGGCAGAAACGTCAGCATCAGCATCATGGGCATCGTCAAGCTCTATTCCAAGACGTTCTGACATAATCTCCAGCTTGTATGAATCCACATTTGGAAGATGGCATAATGCAAGCTGTCCAAGCATAATGGTGTCAAGTACATCTGGTTGCCAGTGTCCGTAAAAATCCTCATGTCCTCTGAGGAGTTTCTTAATTTCTCCAACTAACCCTGCGTATTCCATCAACTGCATGAAGAACCCTTTATCAAACTCAATATTCTGTCCAAGTAAGAAAGGTTTCATATTCTTTGGAGTTTTAGGCGTATGGTCGGCAATGAAATCTACTGCTCCCCTGGCAACATCGCAAATGTCCTCTCCCATTGTCTCCAGCATGTTCATAGTGATGGCTGAATATGTTAGAGCCTTTTCTTCGTAATCCATAGGCTCCGCATTGTCAACATCATATTTACTCTTTAGAACCTTACGCTTCTTACCTACGCCTTCTATCTGTTTTCTGTTATACGGATATACATAACGTACATAAGAACCTAATTTTTCAAATGTGTCAAGTCTTGTGGCGTGAATTGCTATCTGTGTGATTGCGCCTGTCTGACACTTCAAACTTCCAGTCTCAAAGTCCAGCGTGAACATGACGAGTACTGGTTTTTCATCTTTTGGTGCTGCCATTGTTATATTTTCTTTCTATACACTTGCCAATAAGATATAACGTGGCTCTAAAAGCCTCAATTGAATAGTCATTATTGATAACATAATCATACAACTCTTCTGGAATATGCACACGTTCCTTATCACGAGCTATACGTTGTTTGTCAATACCATCTTTATGCTGACGGTTTATTTTGATTGTCACCAGATGAAAGCTGAATGGTGTTTGCTCTTTTGCTTGCAAATCAATCAAGCCTTTTTCATCAATTACATATACATTTACTTTATCGCTTATAAACTGCTCCCACTCTGTCCAATATTGGTAGCCACCAAACATTGTGTAAGCACACATTTTTGACTTATCTGGAACTTCTTTGTCGGTTACAAACCAATGCTCCCTGCCATTCACCTCGCCATCACGTTTCTTACGAGTTGTGTAAGAAACAATACTGTTCCAATTAAGAACTTCCTGGAGGTACAAGGAAGCAAACGTCTTTCCGCTTCCAGAGTCCCCGACCAAACAAACTATTGTTGGTTTCATAATACTTCCAATAAACTTCGTTTCATAAACTGTAAGTTGTTCTTTCCAGCATAATCACTATACTTGACTGTTGCTGAGAAAATTATCAATTTGTTTTTTGAATCTATGAGTTGTGGACGCATGGATTTATATTCTTCTGGCCACACAATACATTCACACAAGTCATTATTTTGCTGAAGAAGGAGTTTACAGAAGGTTTCTTCGCCACCAGTTTTTTTGCTTTTGAACTTCTTTTCTTCAACTTCAACAACTGTAGCACACACACCAACTTTCTTGCCATCCATTTCGTTTGGCGTGATACTTTGCAAGGTTGCATACGACACCCTGCCTTTCAGTTGTGGCTTAATAGCAGAATTATCATAAATGCGCTTATAGTCCACAGAACCAATTCCAGACACCTTTACTTGTTGCTGGCTCCAGAAATAATGCTTACCTCGCATATCAACTGGTATGTCTTTCTCTTTTATCTCAAAACCAAGCTGTTCTGCTGCCTTTTCTATGATGGCGTAACGTTCTATTACGGAACCAGCATGTTCCACCTTATCAAAGCAACCAGCAAGAATAAGATTCAAGACACAACGAGCGTTCACTGGACATCGTGTAGCTTCTTCTTCATTGTCAGGATCATCCCAATATTCATACTTCTTCAGTTTGTACTTGAATATACGGTCGATGAAGTTGGTAATGCTTGTGAACTCACCATTCTTTTTGCGTTCATCCATAATCCATTGTACAGCTTTTGCACCAAGTTGTTTGATTCTGGAGATTGACCAGAATATTTCGTTGGTGTTATAGTCTGTATGGAATACATCCTCACTAACATTGATGTCTGGCGGTACAACCTTTGCGTTACTGATAGCCTCCATTTCTCCCATAAGAGCAACGAGTTCGTTATCATCTGCCCACTGGAGGGCAACGGTATAGAAAGCTGTTGGATAATGCACTTTCAACCATGCTCCAGCATAGGCGGTTACTGCATAGGCTGTAGCATGGCTTTTATTGAAGCAGTAAGTACCAGCAGCTTCAATCTGCGCCCAAATCTTATCCGCATCCTCTTGTGGACATCCATTCTTCTTAGCTCCAGCCATGAATTTATCTTTCATTGCTCGAATCTTATCCGTCTTTTTCTTGGAAACGAATTTCACGAGCTTCACGCCTTCGCCAAGACTGAACCCACCAACCTCACGAGCCATCATTACAATTTGCTCCTGGAATACAACCAGACCGAAGGTGTCTTTCAGTGAATTGTATGTTCCCCAAAGATATACAGGGGCTACGAGTCCTTTCTTACAGTTCACATAATCATCCAAGTTGCCCATTGTAGCAGGACGATAGAGGGCATTTGCAGCAATCAAGTCACCAATATTACTTGGCTTCATTTCGGTCAAGAACTTGGTAATGCCATGCGATGAAAACTGGAATACGTTTTGCGTACAGCCATTTGCCAATACTTCATACACCTTTTCGTCATCCAAAGAACCTGTTGCCAACTTCTCCAAAGTAATATCTTGATGGTATACTGTATTTACCAAGTCAAGAGTTTGGTGAATTTTAGAAAGCTCCTTGGTTGCAAGACAGTCATTCTTCAGTAAACCAAGCTCGTCAAGTTCGTAGCCATCATTCTCGCTAACCAAAATGCCATCCACTTTCTTGATTGGCACATAGTCGAAACATTCCATTGTTTCGCCATCTTTTGTATCTGGAGTTATCAGCAATGCAGAAGCATGAACAGAACTGGAACGAGGCTGGAACATCAACGTGCGTACATCCTCAAAGAGTTGTGGATGGTCTCTCATAAATTTTGCAACCTTTTTGTTGGTTGCCGCTAACTTAAATAGACCTGTATAATCACACTTGTCATCATCAATGATAGCGGTAATATAGTTCACGATAGATGTCGGAATACGCATTGTACGAGCTACATCCTTCAAACAAGCCTTAGATTTCAATGTCGTATAGGTTCCAGCTGAAAATACACGTTGTAGGCCGTTTTTATTATACCGTCTCTCTGTATATTCCTTTACTTCTGGACGTTTGTCACTTTGAAAATCGTTATCCACATCTGGGAGGGAACCTCCTTCGCCTTGCAAATACCCATCATCAACAAAAGTATCTATTGTCTTGACTGGAGTGTCCGATGTTTTTAACGTTGCACTTACAACTTTCATACTCGTCTCATAATCTTATATGTTTCGTTGTCAAAGATGTTATTGTTCAATTTACACGCTTCCGTAAATTTCACCAACTCCATGTCGGTCAATATATGTCGTTTGTCAATGAACGTGTCGGACACAATGCCTTCCAGTGTTCTACAACGGCTCAAAGCAACATATAGCTGTCCAGGAACGAAGCAGCCCTTTGTATGGATAACAACATTGTCAAAAGTCAAACCTTGACTCTTATGAATAGTGATTGCCCATGCCAACGCTATCGGGAACTGCGTACAAGAGCCTTTATCAATGGTCTCAATCTTATCATTCATCATGCGATATTCTTTAGCAGACCAAGTATTTGGCATTACGCCTACAGTACAGCCATTATCAAGTCTTACTGTAACAACTTTATCGTTGAGATTTACAACCTCACCCAACGAACCATTGCAGTATACATGTGCTGGGTCATTTACGAGCATCATAACCCTTGCTCCAACACGAAGTTTTAGCTCTTGCTCACATGGTGCTGAATTGGGTTGGAAATCTCCAGTAACCATTGCTTTATAAACATGCGTAGGCTCTCCAAGCAATTCTGTGTTGATTTTCTGTACGTCCTTGCGGTAAGCGCATATATGTATGCTGGAATTGGAGAAATCCTTGCTTTCATTCTTGTTTCTTAATGCAGCCAGGTCATCTATATCTTCTTGCATTATACGATATTCTCGTATATTGTTGAGTATTTCGATGAAACGCTTGTCGTTCTGACGGAAGATATGTGTCAACTCAATTACTTTGAAACCAACATTGCGCCATACATGAGCATGGAAGAAATATATGCCACGATAGAACTGTGACAATATATGCTGTTCATCAGCTTTCACCACTGGTGGCAACTGGAATAAGTCACCAAACATAATGATTTGTACACCTCCGAAAGGCTCACTACTGCCACGGTACATCTGTAACTTTCTATCAACGTAGTCAATTACATCTGGACGCACCATACTTACCTCATCAATGATGATAGCATCAATAGATCGAAGCAGCATCGCCTTCTCTGGCTTATAGCTACTATGCACATTCTCTGATTCCGTAAGTACTCCAAAAGGAATGTTGAGCAAACTGTGAAGTGTTACGCCTCCAGCATTTACAGCTGCAATTCCTGTAGACGCTGTTACGATAAACTTCTTTTTGATGTTGTTCACAATATACCGCAAGAATGTGGTCTTTCCTGTACCAGCTTTTCCTGTGATGTAAAGCGATTGGTTGGTATTCTGTATGATGTCCACAGCTTCAACCATTTCATTTGTCAATTGCATCATAACTAAATTTCGTTTATTGTGAATATTAAATCTTTATTATCGAACAAAATATCATCATTCGCTTCCAGCTCATCTGCGTATATTACACGAGGTTCTTCTTCGCCTTCACGCTTGATAATCAACTGGGCATCCTTGTCTATCTTTATTACCTTGCCACAGTCCAATTCTACTTCAATATATTCTTTAGACTCCAAATCCTCACCGATAATGGTTGTTTTTGCTGGATATAACCCTGCTCGTTCTGGTAGCAAGAAGCGTTCAAAGATAAGATCGTATCTCATCGGGTCAATGAGCGTTATACCAAGTAGATATAGCAATAAGCATCCAGCAGCAGAACCACGTCCACAACCGACAAGGATATTGTTTCGTCTTGCCCAATTACAGGTGTCATACTGTACAAGCAAATAGTCCACATTGTTGGTTGATTCAATAATGTATCGCTCATATTCCATCTGCTTGCGGTACTTATCTTGCTGCTCTGGCGGTACGAGACGTTGCAATCCTTCCTCTAAGAGTTGAATGAACATGTTGTGTGATGTTCCGTATTTTGCTTGCTCTTCTGGGGTCATGTCGTATTTAGGCATGAAGTTTCTATTATTTTCAAACCTTGCATTGGCATGTTCCAATATATCCATAGAATTATCACAACATTCTTGAAATAGACTGTCAATATCCCATTTATCAGCATCAAATGTGTCGGCAAAGAGCTGGTATTGTTCATCAACGTCTTTGAAGTATTGCTGATTACTTTGCTCATGCGCTGCGCCCTCAGCAACCTTATTAAGGATGATTTTATTCTTGGCATCGTCTTCATCCAGATAATAGGCATCTGTAAGAAGCACTGGGTATACGTCCATCTTGCCATATATATTGTCAAAATAATGCTTTGCTGCTTCTAACACTTTGATGTCAATACGTTCTGCCTTATATTCCGACAAATCTACTTGCCAAAAAACACAATCAAAAGCTCCTTGCAAATCCTTTACAATGTCTTGGTTTTCAGTAATCCAGAATGAAGAATACTTGTCAAGTACAATTACATTGCCTTCACCACGATTCAACAATTCTTCCAAAGGTATAATCTTATCTGTACTGTCTACCATAATGGCTTTCTGTATTCGCAACAAATTTCGCAATCCTTTTTGTGACTGGACATAAACTTTTGCACCAACAGTATGCTCACCATCAGAGAACACTAATGAATATCCAAATACATATTTCAATCCAGCTGTTTCACATTCTTTTTGCAGATTATAGCAAGCTGCCATCGTATTCTTATCGCAAATACCGATTCCTGGATGTCCCAAATACTTGGCTTTTCTTACCCAATATGTTGGCATAAAGCTTCCATTCAGTAGTTCATATGGCGTGTGAACACCTAAATTGACATACTCAAACTTATGGTTTGATGGCGTTCTTTTACCAACGTATTTAAGGATATTCAGCTTGAAGTCCTTGCGTAAGTCGTAGTAATACCAGTTGTCTCCAAACTTGAATACAATATAATTAATACCTTCTGCCATCAAGACTTCTGGATCTTCCATACTGTTAAATATCAGCTCATCATCCTTGTTGGTACGGAATATGGATTTCATGTTTTCCGTATCTTCAAAGAACATTTTGCCGAAATCTGGAAGTTCGATAACCTCGTTGTCAATGAGGTTATATGTTATTTTATTATCCTCCAGCCATTTTATTAATTCATTCATAATAATTGCACTAAGTTTAATTTGAACTCTCTTGGTGTCATTAATCTCTCGCTGAAAGTATCGTAGATGTCCCAAAAATCCATACTGTCAAAGTCGGCTTCTGGGTCTTCTATGAAGGCAATATAGCAATCGAAATACTCGTTTAACATAGCTGCTGCTGTGTTTGTTGCAGACAAAGCATCGCCATCATATCCAATCACTACAGTTCTTACGCCTTTACTTTGCAGCTTGTAAATCTGCGCTTCTGAAACTTTCTTTCCGAACGTAGCCACAACTGCGATACGATGATTGTCATACAAATCAAGCTTTCTGACAAGCGAGATACAATCAAATACACCTTCAACCAATATGACAGTATCTGTTACATCTTCTATTACTGCATCATAGTTGTAAAGCAACTTTGTAAAGTCATTCTCTTGGCTGTTGTTGTATCGTCTAATTTCAAATTTGCCGTTACGTCTGGCTTTCGTATTGTAGGAATCTATCTTATCCTTACTCCATGTATGACGAGATACATACCCTACAATATCATCATTATCAATGATGGGAAACACGACATAATCGTCAAACTTGAAATTAAGACCTCTGGTTGTACCGACAGGAAAGTAGTCGTAATCGTCACAGGTATAGCCACGCTTTTTCAGATAGGCATTGCGGTAACACCGTTTCCACCCTTCTGGCATATCAACAGAAACAAGTTCATCGTCAATCTCATCCTCTTCCAGGTTGCAGAACTGCGGTATCTGCAATGGGGCAAAACTGGCAGTATCTTCCAGCATTAAGTCTGGCCTACCAATGTCTTCTAAGAGCTGATTGACATCTTTTGTAGTATGACCACATGAGAAGCAATGACTCATAAAGAGCTTTTTCTTCTCTGTTTCTTGCCCTACATAGATGCCGAACTTGCCGCCCTTTTTACCACAATAAGGACACTCTGGGCAAATGAGGTTCTTGCGTGGGCCATCAAGTTTGGCATGAAGCTCTATCTCCAATTCCTTGATGAGAAAATCTTTGTCTTGTTTGCTGATATACATAATTTATGACACTTTACTAATGTTTAGGCTACGTTCTCTGTCATAGAACTGCTCATTTTCATAATCTGTTGCTATCTTAAATGGCTCGCCCTTTTCAAAGAATCGAGACTTCGCCACATTGATACGCATTGTATGTTCTTTACGCTCACGGTCTGACTGATTCAACGTGATGAGGTGTGTTAATGGTCTGGCAAGTCCTTTCGCTTCAGCTGTATTGAACTCTGTCAGCACATTTTTCTCATCATTCAGCCAATCACGATTCTCAATCGTAGACTGGTACGTTCCAACCATCCAGACATTTTCGTCTGCTGCCAAGTCCTTCAAATCATTTGCTACGGCAATACGCTTGTGACGTTCTCCATTCTCTGAATACTTGCGTCCAGAAGCGTCTATCAACAAATCTATAGAGTCAATGATAACCACATCTGGAGATATTCCATAGCGTTTCTTGAAGTCTTGTATTCCATTCCTTATATCTACAGTTGAAACATGAGAATTGAACTTAGGATATGACTTAACATAGAGCTTTCCCGCAACACTTTTGAGCATTTCTTCCATACGTTCAACTTCAACATCACGAATAGTTCCTGTCTCATAGCGGAATGTACTGCATTTCACCAATGAAGCGGAATAAGCATTTACAACTTCATCACGGCTACCTTCAAGCTGGAAGTGCAACACATTTAATCCATCTATTTGGCAAGCATTTTTACCTATCCATCGTGCTGCATGTGATTTTCCAACACCTGTTGCTGCCAAGAATACAGAAAGTTGGGTTCGTAGGTCACGCCCATTGTTCATCACGTCCAGTTCATCTATGTAGAATCTGGTGATGGGTAATTGCTTGTCTACAGCATTATGTTTTTGCCTGTTTCCTTTGAATCTGATTCCGAATGTACCAATTACATCTACGAACTCTGATTCTCGTAAACTAAAGGTTGATACCCACTCTGCGTATTCTTGCAACTTTAAGCTCGCCTGTTCATGGTCTGCTTTATTAAAAAGCTCGCCAGCTTCTTTGTACGCTTGCTGAAACCTTACTTGTTTAATGTAGTTTTCCAGCTGCTCCAGTGCTTGTTCCGTGCCAAGTTCATTGCCGCTATCATAGATGTCATCCAATAATGCAGCAACGCTTTTTTGACGAGAAACAGACTGCCCTAATATACTATATGTTGGAGCTTTCTTATACTCCTTGTAGTATGCTTTAAGTTGATTGAAAAGAGAAATAAAATCCCTGTCTGGCAGATAAGATTTCTTTATCTGTTCCATGACCACCGCCAGAACATAATCGTTGTTCATACAGGTGAAAAAGAGATCCATCAAAAATTCCTCTGTCAATACATTATTATTCTGTCTTGTTGCCATGTTCTATACGAATACGATACAATTCTGGAAATCTTTTCTGAAGTCCTTGTTTGCAATCTTCAGCCAAATTACATTTAGAACACGATTCCGACAACGGACTCCATCCTAAAGTAGATGTCTGACAGATAAGATACCCCACGGCTGTATTCAACATACGCCTCTTTGTTGGTTCCTCAGAGGCTATATATATGAACTTAGCCTGTGGGTGTACGCTTTTATCTGTTATCATTGCTACAAGGTCAACACGATTTAACGACACGCTGGAAAGCCATTGGTCTTCATAGTATTTGCCTCCCTTTGTACGCTCTTTCAGACGCTTGATGGATGATTTACCAAAGACTTGATTTATCGTCCATTGTGGCCTGTTTCTGAAGGCGTAGGCGGCACATATACAAAAGTCAACCAACCTTTCAGATGTAATCGACCCAAACTCCTTTTCCATAAGGTCAAGAAAGTTATTAAGCGTTCTGGTGGTCGCACCACCACCAGAAAACTTAAAGGTCGGCTTCATCAGCTTCACCGCTATTGCACTGAAGACTGTTTTCACATTGCGTATCTGTAATTCTTTCGCCATTCCTTGTTAAATTGTTCTTCAATATCTTTCGTGCGATAAGCAAACGGCTTTTGATTGTCTCAATATTATGTGATGGCAATGTTCCCTTTTTATATTCAATATCTGCAATTTCTCGAAGCGGATAGCCAGCTTCCTGGAAAAGTATTGCATCACGATGAATGGGCTTCATGCTATCAAGTACTTCAAGTATATCATCATTGTAGAACTGGCGATAGTTTTCAAGCCCCATGCAGTTTGAACTGATATTCAAATTTGCACTGATTGCACTGCATATCTGAGGATGTAAAACTTCGTCATCGCCACAATCTTCATAACTTTCTATACTTCTGTCATAATTCTTGTTATCATGTCGTTTGCGCCTTCTTTCCAATTCCGCAACCATTCGTTTAGTAACGATATGAAGCCACGTTCTAATTGGTCTGGAGGTATCATACGTCTCGATTCTTCTAAAGAAATTTATAAGAACTTCATTATAATTCTCCTCTACATTCCATGAGTCGTAAGTATAGTTCATCACCAACTTATAAATCATGTTCTGAAAAGGCATCACATATTGCTGGAATAATTCATTGCGTCTGCGAGCTACTTCTGGGTCTACTTCTCTGTCGTATTCTTCGGCTTCGCATACCTTTCTCTCCATATTCGTGCCACTTCTTGATTGAACAATAAAGATGCACGAGGTTCAAATTGGTGAGATATACAATACTGAATCCAACGTGAGTCGTATGCCTTGAACTTGGCTCTTACCTCTTCGTCTGAAGGTTTGTCTTTCTTATCCAAAAAGATGCAAAACTCCTTGACAAGCGAGACAAGGTATTTCAAGTGTGGGTTAATATCCGCTGGCATAGATAGCTCTTTCCGTGTCTTTCTACGCCTTCTTCTGGCAATACTCATTTACAATTTGAATTTCTTTACAAAGTACATAAAGATGTGCGTTGCGTCTGCTTCGTTATCATCAACTGGCTCTGTCTTCCAGCGTAACTTACAGAATCGCATCATTTTGGTTTTGTCAGCATTTCCGTCTCCTGTTGCCCAAGCCTTAATGGTTCTGGGGTTAAGGAATACAGGCTCTGGAAGGTCAAGCGTATCGCATACTTCCAGCAAAATGCCTCTAAATTCAGATAATTTGACAGATGATTTGAACTCTTTGCCGCTTCTTCCACAGCTTACGTCCTCTGCCACAACCTGTTTGATGTTGTATTTCTGGATGAAGTCAATGAGAGTCTGACGGAAAGCTCCGTGCTGTTTGTTGTTGTTACGTCTCATTGATTCTGTGAAGTTCCATGTACCTCTTTCGTGAACTGAATAAAAACCTGTATGGGTAGCTATGTCAAGTCCAAGCACTTCGTCAATTTTTAACTTTTCATCGTCTGCATGAGTGACCATTAAATGTATGAAATGTCATTCTTCTTGTTGATTATAAGTTTGTATGGATAGTTTTCAGCCACATTGCCATGACTAACCACCAGTGAAGTAATCTGCAAGTTGTTTAAGGCATTGAACATATTGGCAAGCCCAGCAGCATCACATGCCTCCAGTATCTCATCCAATACTAATAAATCAAGACCTTTTCCATCTTGGCAATTTACATTCGTCAATTTATGTAATGCAAGAATGTTTGCGAGATTTACTCTTGCCTTTTCACCTTCAGAAAATTTGTCAAACGAACCGCAATCCACTCCGTCACGAATCAGTGAAATAGAGATTTTGTCACGAACTTTTCCAGACTTCAAAACAGTAAAACCACTGAATGATATTCTTATGTCGCTGTTGATGGCTTCCAAGAACTCGTTAGTCATTTGGCTTAATGCTTCAATCTTAGAGTTGGCGAGGTGTGTCTTGAACTCTACGAAAGTTGCCTCCTGTTTTTTATAAGCTGCAAGTTTCTGTTCAATCTGTTCCTTGTCCTTGATAGAAAGTTCCAGTTCCTTTTCACGCTTGACTTTGCTTTCTTTTAGCGTTTCTACAATGTCATTCTCAGCAGCATGTTCAATGTCTCTGATTGATTCCTCGTATGATTCTATAGCACCTTCAGCATTTGCGATATTTGTTTCGCACTGCTTCTTGTTATTCTCACACTTGTTGGTTTCATCATCAACAATGTCGTATGCTTCATCGAACATGTCATTGCGAGCTGACTCAATTAAATTGTTGACCTGGACAATCTGGCTGTTTATGGAAGCAATATCACAGGAAAGTTCAGATGACTTACGAACCAAACTGTCAACATTCGACTGCGATTCTGTAACCTTTGCCGACCACTCTGACTTTTTCGCTATCAAGTCATTCTGCTCTTCACGAAATTTCTTGCCCTTTGCGGTATCAGCGTCAATTTTTTCTTGGTTGCTGGAGATTTCTGCATCAATGTTTCGCAATTCATTATCTTTATCGTTTAATTCTTTACGAAGCAATGATAAATCTGCATTGGGGTCAAGAAGAAACTCGTGTTGACACTTAGGACAAGTGATAACGCCACTCAATACATTCTTGATAGCCGCTACACGGCTACTGATTGTACGATACTGCTTATTCAAAGCGTCATTTGCATTACCTAAAGTCTTGACAGAAGCAAGCAAATTATCTATTTTGACAGTTATGTCTTTCAAATCACCATCGTATGAAGCGGAAAACTTCTCAAACTCTTTAACAAGCTTATCATGCGCTTTCTTTTGCTTGGCACAATCTTTGTCGTGTCGTTTGAGTTCTGCTTCTTCATCTTTCAATGACTGCTGGAGGGTTGCGAGTTTTTTATTAGCTTTTGCAATCTTTTCCCGATAATCACTGATTTGCTTTAGATTAGCAGGAGCAAATAAAGCAACAATGTTATCGTAGCAATCATCAAGCGATTTATCACTGCCTTCTAAATCTGAAATACTGTTATATACCGCATCCAATTTAGAAAGGCTCTGCTCCAACTGCGTGATTTGCTCCTTTTGCTCACGAATGTAAGCTCGTTTATTGGTAATTGATTGTGTCCATTCTTCAATGCGCTGCGCCTTGGTTGATGTGTTCTCCAAAGACTTATTGACAGCGTTCTGAATTTGCTCCTCCAGTGTATCAATGCCACCTTTTATTCCAGCCACTTTCAATTCGGCTTGCGTCAACTCTTCAGCTACAGGCTCCATATCGTGTTGAAGAGCTTCTATTGACTCATCAACCATAATTCCATTACTGAAGCGATTTATCAAGTCTTTCTTGTCACGGTCAGAGCTGGAGAGGAAGGATGAATACTTATGCTTTGACAAGATGAAGTTAGAGAATATATCGTCCTTACTTAACCCCAATGCTTCCAGGACATATTTATTGTAATCTGCAACGGATGCTTGCGCTACATTTTCTGTATTTCCGTCTTTATCCACAAACTCAACAGATATTACCTGTGGCGATTTTCTGGAGATTGTGCGAGAAATAACAAGGCTTTTACCTAATTCAGCATTGTTTAGTTCAAGCTTAACTATAGCCTCGTTTTCTGCATCATTGATAATCTCGTCCATCTTAATCTTACGAAGTGTTTCGCCTGTAAGACCGATAGCAATAGCCTCAATTAATGCAGACTTTCCAGAACCGTTTGAAACCTGGGAGTCGTTGTCCATATTGTTGCCAAACACAAGAGTTGTGCGTTCTTGTTCCAATGTGTAATCGAACTCCTTAAAGGCACATAGATTCTTTGCATATATGTTATTTAACTTCCACATAATCAATGTATTTTATCAAGATACTGTAATCCCATAGAGGAATCAATAACTTTTTCTGAACAAAAACTCTCATACTCTTGTTTGATGCCTGTCTTGTCAAACTTTCTATCAAGACTGTGTGCTTCTATGGATTTTGCTACAGTTTTTTCTGTAACAATTTCCACCTTAGCAGCACCAGCTTCTAATAGCTTTTGCTTGTTAATATTTTGTACATCTGTAGCAGAGCAATTAATACGAGTCTTGACTTTGTATTTGCCATTAGACTTTATATCATTCAATTCTTTAATCAAATGATTGTCAAGGTCTTGTAATGCCAAATCTATCACCTTGTATCTTGTGTTAGACTCGTTTTTAATGAACTCATAAGAACCATCATCATATAATATGGTGTAGCCCTTTTCTTCGTCTTCACCAAAATTATGTTGACGAGAAGCACCAACATATTCAATGCTTGTACCTTTAATCTTACAACGATTGTGATAATGCCCAACCAACACTGCATCAAAATCCTTGAATATCTTTGTCGGCAATTCATCATCACTTGGCATAGCAAGACCTCCTTTTATACCTTCATGGATATAGAGGATGTTGTGCTTGTTTTTGTCAAAATCGTTATCAATGATGTCCTGCAATCTGTTAATGAACGAGCCGCTTTCTGGGGCGTAACTCATAACATACAACGTAACATCATCGGAACAATCTATAGACACATAATCGTCTACAACATAAACATGTGGGTATTCAGAAAATACATGGCAATAGCCCAATATCGCTTCTTGGTCAACAAGATCATGGTTGCCTTCCGCAATAGTCAATTCCAATCCAGCATTAGTAGCTTTTATGATTGCCTGGCGAACAGCCAACAACACATCAAGAGTCTGATATGATGAACGAGATTGCAACAAGTCACCGCCTATAATGATTTCTGGAATGTCTTGTTTTTTACATATTTCCAATGCTTCATCCCAATTCTTTTGAAACTCTGGAATGTTGTCTTTGCTGACGTGGATGTCGTTTATCAGCAGAGCGCACGGTATTCTTTTTTCAGACATAGTTCTAAAGTTAAAAGGGCGGTATTATGGCGAAACAACAACACCGCCCTTGGTTGTTGAATAAAGTTTATCTACGTCTGTGCGGACGAGCTGCACGTCTTTCTGGACGAGCAGGAACCTCTGCTGCTGGCTCGTTTGTATCATCGTTGCGCTCACGTCTACGACTTGCTCGTGCTGGTGCTGGAGTCTCTTCCTCTTCTTCAGCCTCCTCTGAAGAAGGAGCATCTGCTGCTGGAGCATCACCTTCTTCCTCCTCTGGCTCTTCTACCTTTTCTTTCTTTGCAGAAGGCTTAGAAGCTGGAGCCTTGTCTTCTTCCTCTTCACCGTCAAGAATGTCTTGAATATCATTGAGGAGTGTTTCATTAGTCTTTGTACGGCTAATACTTACGTCAAGATCATTGTCCTCAATGAACTCCTTAATTGCGGTACGAAGGTTCTGACCTTCCTCGCTCTTGTCACCCAAGCCTTCATCACAAAGCTTATCGTACAAATCCCAAAGGCTATCAAGTGTTACACTTCCACCGTCTGAGCTATCACCGCCATTCTTGCCATTCATATTGAAATGAGATTGGTCATCTGCTGGGAGGCAGAGCTTAATCTGGTCAATGCAATCCTTGATTTCTGGCTCTTTCATCACCTCCATGCCTGTTGTCTCGTCAAACTGGTTGAGATAAGCGATAGTTGCCTCCAGATGATAGCGTGTATAGCGATAAAGTACTTCTGGGAGGCGAGGTGTGTCGAGAAGATTCTGCAACTCGTCTTCTGTCAGCTCGTCCTTTGGAGAGAGCGTGTCAATATTGAAAGAATAGTTTGTCTTCTTATTTTCTGTCTTACGAGTAATCTCAACAGGGAAAGCATCTGTGATTGATGAGATAGGACAGGGGACATTGCCCTTCTTATTAAGCTTTGCCCATGTCTGAAGCTTGCGCTCTTCCAGTTCCTTATACTGTGAATAAGAAAGCTGGAACACCTGGATGCCATCGTTACGCTTATCCAAATCAAGGATATACATGCAGCGTTTTGAATCCCACTTTAAGCCACCATTAAAGCTGGTCTCCTTGACTTTCTTACAGAGTTTTTCATCGTCTGAATACAAAGAGAGTGCAAGTTCTACATACTTGTCAATAAGGTCTGACTGGAGCTGGGGGAAGGCATACTTTGCATTGCAAACATTAACAAACGACTGCTTGTTATTATCGCCCTTAATCTTCAATACAAGCTCCTTTACAGGGTATTCGTAACCCTTACGATCCATCGGGAGAATATTTCCTTCTGCGTCAATAACAGGCGCAAGGGGCAAAATACGAACTGCTACAGTTCCATCGCCCGAAATACGGAAATACTTTACACGGTTTCCACTCTCTGCTGCGCTCTTCTTTTTTGCATCATCAAAAGATTCCTGGGTAGATGCAAAGATGTCAAGAGCCGACATCTGATTCGTTAATTCACTCATAATTGAGTTGGATATGAATTAGTTTTGAGATAGAAACTTCCACGTCTCAGCGTATGCTTCTGCATAAGGTTCACGAGCTTGTGCTTCTCGTATCTCCTCTCTTGTAGGAATGGTTATTCCCCACTGGTCTGCGGCATGTCGGATAATCATTTCTATAACGCTATCCAACTCAATTGATTTTTCGTTCTTTAAGTCGAAGTATTCAAATTCTTCGCCTTGAATATTAGATTTATGAATAGGCGCATAGACCTCTTCAAAATATCTATATAATGCCCCTGGTGTTGGATGTGAGTCCAATTTCTCTGATATTGTCTTCAATACAACACCGAAGAGGTATTTCAATTGAGGTAATGAACGGTTCTTTGAGTTGTCATATATGAGGAAACCAAATTCCCCATCTGGCAAACTGTCTACAGCACCTTGAAGTTCATTGATGTCGGCACTACCTTCGTAGACATTGATAATGCCCTTCTTCTTAATCATCGCATGATGCTTTGTTTTATTTTCTGTTTGCAAAGGTACAGTGAAAAACTGAAATATGCAAATGATTTGCAAACTTTTTACTCATCAAAAATCTAACATATTTCTAACTGTCTGATAATCAACCGTTATTGTATTTCAAATATTTCGTTTGAATAGTAAGTGAAACTATGCTTTTAACTTTGTATTACATTATACACTGAGTTTTACGAAGCAAATTGGTTACATCTTTCACATCGTAGCCACCCATATCATTAAGCGTTATTCTGTACAGCCTTTGATTTGTAGTGGCCTTATCAAGACCACCATACTTCGGAATGTACGGCCCAAGTTTAACATAATCAAACACAACACTTTCCTTGCGCAACGGATAAAACCAACCTGGCAGCTTTGGTCTTCCAGAATACCATCCAATCCTTATATCTGGAAAGCTATCTCTTATCATGCAAGCCAAATCATATACAGCTTTAGGATCGCCATCGCCACCCATAAAGCATATAGCGGTTATTCCTGTATTGCTTTTTATCAGCTTCTCTAAAGCAGCATAATCCAACTCTGTACCTACATCACCAGCTAAATAAGGAGAGTGGCAACCCTCGCAATGGCAAGGGCAACCACTCAGATTAATAGCTAATGTGATTTCGTCTGGCAGTTCACGAAAAACCACCTTCGTATCAACATATTTCAGCATACTTAAATTCCTTTACTATATACACGCTTTCCAGCCTCAATTTGACGTTCTATACCAAAGTTCTTAATTGGTCGCAAATAGCCAATAATTCTTGTGTATTGTGTGATGTTCGTACTGCCACAGCAAGGACATTGGTGAATTGGCTGCTTCACAATTTTGCCACAACTCTCACATTTAGAGTTTGGTATATTGAATGTAAAATAGCTTGTTCCATTGATGATGGCAAAATCAATCAGCTTCAAATACTGCTGCTTACTCAAATGCTCTTCCAAATTGATATGGGCAGCAGAGCCACCGTCTGTATACTGATAAGTCTGATTACCATGTAGTACAAACTTATCAAGTACAGAAGTATCGTCATGCGCTTCGTAGAAATATGAATTATACAAATTTTCATCATCTGGAACCCAATATCCATCTGCCTTATCCCATTCATAATTCTTACCCCCAAGACCTTCCGCTGGCACAACTTCACTATTAAACAAGAAAGGTCGCTTCTTATCATGGATAGAGTGCTTCTTGTTCTCTTCCTTGATTGTACCAAGGATTAGCTGCAAGAAAGCAATGTACTCTGGATTATTCGAGACCTCCAGTCCTAAGAATCTTGCAGCTTCATTCAAGCCATTGATGCCAATAGTAGAATAGAGCTTATTGACGTAGATGTAGCCGCCATTAGAAGCAGCGAACATTTTCTTGTCTTCCATATCATAGAGCATTGTCTTAAATGCAATGTGATACTTGTATACACGCTGGAGAATATCTACCAAACGGTCTCGAATAAACGATGTGTTTTCTTTCCAACCGCCATGTAAACCATAACTCTTCACACAGTCCTGGATGATGCGGCTAATATTCAAAGTAATGACATTGCAACTGCCAGTCATCACTCCTGTCAAACCAGATGTCGGATTGAAAGTGTTTTCTGCCAACTCATTGCGCAATCGGCAACAGCTCGCCAATGAGTCTGCACTTTCTGAAATGTAAGTAAAGAAAGAGTGACCTTCCGCATACATTTCAGCACACAAATCCTTGTACTCCTTGTCCACAATGTCGTTGCCATCATGTACCATCGCAAATGTCTCAACTGGGAATGTCAACACTTGTTTCAGGCGAATACGATTAAACCACTTCATAAACAATCTCTGGAGAGTGTCGATAGCCTTCCATTCTGGCTTACTACCATCTGGATAGTAGAACTCACCAAACAATGAATCAAAGTAGGTCTTATCGTAGTATGAAATGTTTGTAAATGGTGATTGATAGCTGCGGTTTCCAGCTGGCTGGTTGATGCCCCATACGAACTGCTTAAAGGCTTTAAGGATATTGTCTTTTACTGTTCGATGGATTCCACAAAACTCTGTGGTTGTCGGAGAATATAAATAGTCATACCACTTCTCACCGAACTCTTTAACTACATAGTAGTTGAGCGCAATGAAATATTCGCTAATGGCTACCGCACCTTTGCACTGTGAAGAGAGCAAGAAAATCAGATTAGTAATCTGACCACTAAATGACTGCAAATCATTAGGTGCTGAAGGTGTAACTCCATCAATATTACCAACGCCTTCAGACATAAGCGGATAAAGACTAACCGCCATACAGTATTGCTTCAATACTGGCGTACTGGCTTCATCGTGGCAATAAATGATATGATGATTCAAGTCTTTCTCATATTGCTTTGCAACTTCTGGGAACAGCTTGTTCAACTCGTCTTTCATTCTCTGTCGCTGGATGATACGGTTGGTGGTTTTGTATACTTCGCCTTCCAAATTAGCGACATTCTTCATTGTCACATTGGCATTTGAATCAGTTTCTGAAGAAGTTGCTGCATTATCTCCAGACATGCTGTATCTATCCATGTAGTCGATACGTTCTTTGATAAAGCGGCTTTCATTATGACGCTCACGATAAAGGATATATGCCTTTGCCACCTTATAATAGCCAAAGTACATTAGAGTCTGTTCAACGGTGTCTTGTATTTCCTCAATACCAATGATTTTATTACTGATTGGAAGAGTAAAATCAGATCGTAATTGTCCTTCTATATCATTATCATAAGTCTCATTCTGACTTTCAAATGCCTTCTTGACAGCTTCTATAACCTTGTTGAAGTCAAAATCAACGATTCTTCCGTCACGTTTTCTAACTTTCTTAATCATTCTTGTTCATAGTTGTTTAGTTGCTTGATGGAAGATAAAGTCCTCTTTGTTTTTCAGAGAATAGGGATGCGTAATTACGCATTTCATTTGTAAATTCTGCCGTTTTGTTAAAGCCACAACAGCGAGCTTCACCACACAGACCGCCACGATAAACGCATTTGCGAACCATCATGTCAGCCAAATCTGGGTCTACCTTTCTAATTTCGTCTTTAAGTGCCTGGAATACGATTCTGGTTTCCTTTGCAGCCTGTAAACACAACCGCAACTTTGCCATATCAATAAGCGACTGGGCATTGACAAGCAATCCAAGATTAACAGGTGTATAACGGTCTGAATTTTCTTGAAGCCATGTTAAATCGTTAATGGCTTCACACACAACAGTGTTACGACCATCCTCATCCAGTTCTGGAACTTCTTCAAGCCGTTGCTTGATATAGTCGATTTTCTGAATAAGTCCAGGATTACCGCCTTGCCTGTCCGAACGGCAAGTCAACTGGAAGGGAACTGACCCAACATGATGACGAAGAAGATGGGTAGAGATATACAAGGGGATGCCCTCGAATTTTACCCAAAAGAGTTGCGAACGTACTGGAGAGTGTTCTGTTTTGTAGATACTGAGAAGCGATTGATGACTCTTCCCAATAAAGGTCATCTGACACGCTTCTCGCATGAGGTCGGCATCGGTAAGCTTTTTTACCGACACAACGAAATCTTTCATACGATATTCGTTAAAGTGAAAATAAGAATTGGGAAGATGTACGGAATCAATTTGTGGAGCGCAAAGTTACAGCATTTTCTTTGTAAAGACGAAGAAAAGCCGTATAAAATTGCTTTTAGACGGCTTTTCTGATACAATTTATATGTTTTTTAACATTCTACGCTTCTTTATGTACGATATTTCAGTTATAACTGTGGCTTGTTTTGGATGATGCGTATGACAACCTCGCTTTCGATATTCTATCAGCGCACGTCTGAATTTCGATTTACGAAATAAAGGGTTCAATGACGCATACCCAAGTGCTTCTATCATATCCACATTAGGTTCACCACCTCCAGAAACATCCATAATAATGCCATATTCCAAAGGTGCTTCATGCTGGATGAAATAGCCAAGCCGTGTTTCGTAGAACTCTCTACGCTTCGACTTCTTTTTCTTTCGTCTTCCGCTTTTTACGCTCTTTCTTTTCTGGTTCTGACGGTTGCAATCCGTTATTGGCAGATTCAACAACTCTTGATTCTGTAACTTTGTCATGCTGTTTTCTTGCCTCTTGCTCATTACGTTCCATACCGTATGAGTCTTTAATAAAATTATGAATTTTCATTGTTATGCCATATATGAGAATGATAAAGATATTGTCTTACCGCAATGATTACAGTAAATCACAGTACAGTTCTTGCTGCCTCCAGCTATTTTGCAACCCCAATCGCAATTACAATCAAGCGATGCTCTGAAAGCTACATCATAACGTGGAGCAGAAATCTGGTTGGGCAATGTAAACATCGTTTTGCCAGTATGAACCGTTACCGCTTTGCCTTGTACGCAAACATGATCGCCAATTTGACGTGCATACAAATCTGTTCCAGAAATTTTAATCCATCCTGTATCTGGAATTGTTGGCTGGAAGTCTCCAGAACGTGCTGCGCCTATGTTTTCACAGATTTTCTTCTTGTCCGTTTCTGTCTTCACCATATCAGCAAGATATTTTGAAGTTCTTGGCACATCGTCTAAAGCTCCAATGGCAATGGCTCCAATCTGGCTGCGCAATGTTTCCTTAGTGTTGCTTCCTGTAATAAATTGACTCAACCCTAATGTTTTATCTGCGAATTTGGATTCCGCATCACTCTTAGAATACACAGATGTTACATCTGCCTTATTCTGCATCTGTGTAGCTAAGTCTGTTTTCTGCACATACTTATTGGAAAGCAATACGCCATTCTCCATAATGGCTGGAAGCAAATTGACAGCACTTAGACCATTGATACAGACATTGGCTATACGATTATGTATATAGAATACATTGTCAGCTGTCGAACCGAAACCGACATACGCCATCTGAGAGTCTGAAGCATCAAGCCAATTTATTATTTTTGACAAACTTGTATTGCTTTGCTGCAATGTACTATGCTTTAATACAAGTCCTGTCGGCAATGCTGATTCTGTTATTAATGTGCCAGATAGATTCACAATGGAGTTTTTGCCATTAATAGAGATAATCGCATTTCCCTTGCCATTACCAATTACTGTATTGCGGTAATAAGCATTACCATCGCCATACCCTTTATAATTGATATATAATGTGCCATTATCTGAACCTGTCCCCGAATTATAAATATGGTCAGCATTACATGTTATACTTCCCATAATGCTCTTGCCAACTGTCAATGGCTGTGCCAAAGAGATTCCACTCTGGGAGATTGACATGATACTTGTGTCGCCAATAGAGAATACATACCCTCTATTTGGGTCAAAGGCAAAGTCATAAACTGTACCAGTGCCTATGCGTGACTGGATGTGAAAGACATTGCCATCATAAAACATTCGGCATACTGCTTCACCTTTAATCAGAGAAGCACCATCATTCATGCTCAATGCTCCTTGCACTTTTACGGCATTGCCAAATGTCACAGTATCACCAATCGTTTGCGAACCTACAGAAGAGTTTAACAACAAGGCGTACTTTCCAAAGAAAGCATCGTTAAGTGTTCTTCCACCCACTTTTTGAATCTGGATGTATTGCGGAACATTCCCAGTCAGACTGTCTGCAACTGTTGGCATAGATGCACTTATAGAACATCCATAAACATTGCGTCCTACTTTATCCGAACCGCTTGCATACGCCACGCTCTCTGCTTTATTTGATTCGTAGATATATTGAGGCCACTTGGAAATTCCTGTTGCTCCAGAAAAGTACCGCAACTTTCCATTAAGATATACATAGCCAGCACTTATCGAAGTTCCATTTACTTCACAACCGCTTACTATGAAGTTGTCACATGCTGCAAAAATACTGGAAAATGCAAGGGCTAACTCCTGCAAGTTTACTATATCGTCAACGTATGTGTAACGACCACCAGTTTGTGCGCTAAATTCTATCATCAGTCAAATACTATTTTATATGTTTTACCAGCCAATCTGTAACGCTCTATCCAATATGTAAGCATGGATATATATGATTCTTTAGAAATCAAAGAGGTATCTATCGCTGGCGTGTGAACTATGAAACTGTATGTATTGGTGTCTGTCCGTTCATTCTGATAATAAAAAGCCTTTCCTTTACCTTCTTTCTCTGTATAAAGCGATAAGTTGTCAGCTTGCACAATGTCTGCACTCTCGTTATATAGAGGAACGCCAAGCGTTGCCAAGTTGGTTATCGTTATGCGTCCAGACTTCTGAAGAAAGTATTTCTTAAACTTTCTATTCAAAAACCATGTGAATGGTAATATCTGAGAGGTCATTGATGCCTCTATTCTTTTTTCAACTGCATATTCAGAGAAGTCATTATTCAAAATTTGCAATGGTGATACCAAAGCTTGCATCAGCAAAATCAGCTTTCTGCCACCAATATAGTGTGGCGTAAGCTGATTTATGGTCTTATCAAAATTTATCGAGTATCTCATTACTGTTATCCCTCAATTTTGAGCGTAATGGACTCTTTCCAACTCTGCAATGTAGCTTCGTCACCAGACTTTGTGCTTTCTTTGATATAACCGCTATTAGGAACAAAACAACGCTCTACACGCTTTTCATAGCTGGTCACATTGCCATCTGAACCATGTGCGGTTGGTATCAAATTGTTGTCATCATCGTATTGAGCAACGAAAATACCCTGGAAATCTGTAGCCCCATTATCTATATAAACGTCTACTACATGCTCTGCGGACTGAATTGCGTCTATGATTTTCTGGGCATAGACAACACCGTTAAAGTCCATATTGCCGATATAGTTATTCAATGATTCGGCAATGTTATTGTATACTTCATCATTCGTTACAGCACCGTCATGGTACACAGTCACACGAGGAATTAGTATATCTCCTTTTCTACTGACCACCTTTGCAGATGTGCCTGCAAATATGATTTGGTTGAGATAAGCTCGTATCTTCACCATTTCATCTTCAGCTATCTGCGAATAATTGCCTGGAACTCCAGTGGCAATTTTTAATAGAAGCTGCTTATCGTAAAATCCATCTTGTGATGATTCTGAATACGCAACCTTCGACACGACTCTCTTTGTCTCATCAATAGCTGGATATGAAAACGAAGTACCGTCTTCACTAATTTCCAGATCATCGCCAGACTGATATTTCAGCAACGCATTGGCATAGTAAGCTGGAGTCCCATTGATGCGATTTTGAATATCTTTGGCAATATCTACTTTGAATACATCCATGATATTCTCAAATGCCCATATACAGGCAGATGTAGTCCATGTTATAGCATCCAATATTGACATCTTCGAGGAATTTTGAAACTCTGTCAATTCCATGTGCTCATTCCTACAATCCTTTGCCAGTGCGTATATTTCTGATAATGTTCTTGCCATTATTTTCTTGTATATATCTTGTCTTTAATATTAAACACCCAATTTCCTGCTTCATTCCAAGCATCTTCGCCAAGAATGGTTTCTATTGCCTTCATACCTTTCTCTGTTGGCTCAGAAGACAGATAAACCGTACAGTTTCTCCTACTTCCATAATTATCTACGATATACTGGAGATAGTCATCCAACACTGCAATGTCAGCAAATGTTACATGGCGTAAGTCAAGTATCTGCAAGCTCATGTCTCCTATTGGCAATAAGTTATCTATATGACAACCGCTTAAATCTACTGACACTGTGCCATCAAACAAGAATAGTCCTTGCAATGGATAGCTGTTTGAATGTAACGTATATTCATCAACTACCATTGGACGCATTAACATTAATGCACCACCTAATTTTGTTGTGTCAAGTTTGATAATCTGGAAGCTGCCGTACACCTTGATTCTACGTTTCTCTGTCACATTGTCAAAATAATGCTCTACAATTTGCTGTTCTATTGTAAGTTGCACTGTCTCAATGTCAGAATTATCACCCCAATCTATCAACATTCTGCCAGAGCCGCTTACATTAAACGATGCGCTATGTTCATTAGCATCAATATCACATAGAAAAACCAAATCTTCTGTCGGATGTTTCAAATACACATGACGTTCACGATTAGCTGGAATGAGATTCTTTTCATTGATTGCGCTCTTCATACCATCGTTGACTACAAAATAATCATGGTACTCCAACTCTATGCCTGGTATCAAATCTGTTTCCATATCCAACCAGTCATTGCTTATCAAGAGGTCAAAGAGACCTTCTATAGAACCATATAGCAATAATGCTACATCAAATATGTTCTGGTTAGTTGTTACTTTATATGTTGCCATTATTCTTCTGCTGGTATTGCATCCAGACTTAACTGGTGGGTATCATAATCAAAAGATGCAGAATTGACAACGACACCATCATCAGTAAATTCAGACTTAATTGTATCTGCCAATGCTGTGTAATCCATGTTACCATTCATCCAACGTATTAAACCGACACCAGATATAGGATAACGGTAGTTGTTGGTTGGTACACAGGCTAACAACATGTTGGAGTTTTGCCTGTTTGCTTTCACGATATTCAAGTCTGATTCCATTGCACTATACACATTCAATGTTCCTTTGTCAAACTGGAAATAATAGTCATTGTCTGCAACCATCTTCAACTGTGAAGCATAAACATTCTTATACCCCTTCGTTCCATATAGATTGCATTTGGCAACAAACCATTCAGTACCGTCAACTGGATTCTGGAGATATTCATACAGCCCATTTTCATACAGTCGTTTTATGCGTACCATAAATTCCTTATAAATAGGGGTGTATGGTATTGCTGCATACACACCATTATTATAGAGTGTATTTGCCGACAAATTACTTGGCACGATAATCTCACCATATATATAACGAGACAGTCCAGTGGGGTTCTGTACCCACTGGAAGTCTCTCAACTGATAATTGTTCTTGGATGGCAATGTTATATCGCCTGTTCCAATATGTATTTCTATATCTTTGCGCATTAATTTTGCGTATTAAGAATTTGTATATAATACCCTGTACTTGGGGTGTATATTAATGCAAAAGACCATGAATCTCCTGCACCTAATGCCATGCGGTTAGCACCATAATGTTTGTTATTTTTATAATCCCAATTGCCATTATTGTCAACTATTGAGCCGCCTTCTTCTTTCCCAGGACTATTTGACGCTTCGGATGCTGCTGATATACAACAATCAGATGACCCACTTCCACATATAACCCTAACTGGAACACAAAACGACTTTGTTTTGTCGCTTATACCCAACTGCTCTCTTATTTGTGATAGCTTTGGGAAAAAGAAGTCATGTGATTCGCTTGCTCTATTGAACAGCAAAAACGTGGTGCCAAAACTAACATCCAAAACTGTTGCGTCACCAGATTTTGTGTATTCCATCACATACCCAGACTCAATTATTCCTCCATAAACTTGCAACCCACCAACAACTCTCAATCCAATATTTCGATTTGCCACATTGTCTGATATGATTTGAGCTGCTGGGAAATACATATCAGAAATTGAGTTCATTTTTCTATATATGTATAATGCAGAACAACAATATTTGTCACTTTCGTAATTCTGTGTAGGATCTGAGCCAGCACCAATACCTATTTTTTGATAAGCAATATCGCCAGCGGAAAAATACCCAACTTGCTGCTCCATGCGAACAAAGTTAGGGCCGATTTGTGACATGTTGGTTTTTTCAGTTGAAGTCCATTTGCTTATGTTTCCATAATACAAGCCATCACTGTTGATACTAAAATCACCAATTTTACCACTGCTTGCTGTTATTTCTCCACTCATAGTCAAAGAACCATCAGTTTTCCAACTGATATTTCTATTAGCCAAATATCCAGAACCATCTGGATTAAGTTTCCATGTTGAATTGTCAGTGCTACTTTGAATTGTGCAAGCAGATATAGTTCCAGCTGTAATGTTATCAGCAGACACCTTTGCCTTAAAGTCAACTTCCCCAGCAGCGTTCCACGAAATCATATCACCAGCCAGAGAACCAGAACCATCTGCCTCCAGTCTCCATTTATTACCACGAATACCTGTACTGCTAAACGTCATACTTCCAGCCGCATCTGTAAATGAGCCAGCATCCACTTTCTTAGACCCTACAAACAAAGCGTCATTCTCAATATTCCAGTTCGCAATAGAGCTTACTCCATTACTTCTTAGCTTGAATATCTTATATCCGTTCTGGTCGTATGCGGCAAATGAGACACCATCTGTTTTGGTTTTCATATAGATACCACCATGAGCATCTATATAATCAGTCAAACTGGATGATGCCAAGCTATTAAAGTCCGTACCTTCAGCTACCGACATGAAGATGCCAGCGTTTGCTGTATCAGAAACAATGGCTACATTGGGATTTGACAGTCTTTTAGCGTTGAGATTCCAACCTACCATAGAACCAGATGATTCAGCAAATTGCACCTCTCCTTTAAGGAACGACACCGAACCGTCTGTATCTATATACCAACTGTTGCCTCTCATGCCTTGCGAACCGATTGTTATATCTCCAGATGATGCTGTGTATTTCTTCTGCATATTAACCTTTGCGCCCATATACAGAGAATCTGCATCAAAGCCCCAACTGGCAATTCGATTCATTGACCCAAGCGAAAAACTGTTTTGTATCATGTAAAGATTATCGCCTACGCTTTTACTTGGTAAATAACCTTGCAAGCCATACGAATTGGCATTGTCATAGAACATATAGACACCGCCATGCTGCTGAACTGAATCTTTAATATTATTGACATTAAAGGTGTTAGATCCCCCAACACCAATGATATGCTTGGTACTATTCAAAGCAATATTAGTGTTGTACAGCACATTCTCATCAATAGTCCAGCCTCCTACATTGCCACTGGAGGCTTTGATGCTTCCTGTGAATACAGCACTGCCATCACTATTCAACATAACATTACCTTTTGCAAAGGTTGCACTGCCATCTTGAAATAATGACCAAACTAACTCATTCTTGCTTGTTCTATAAAAGATATTGCCATCAGCACCAAGACGAATTGTTCCGTTTTCATTTGATGTTGTAATACAATCACTTAGCACATTCCAGCCGCCAAGCATTGCTCCTTTGGCATTTATATGAAACACATCTTTGCCCTCTTTGTAACCATAAATACCAGCCGTATTTGTATCATCTGGCCCGATATAAACGCCAGTGAGGGTCTTTAATCCTTCTGCATTTTCAACCTTCTTACCAACGAATATTTTTGGCGAAATCAAATAACTATCGCCTATTACGGTCTTATTGCTCTCCCAATCAAGAATCCAATCCAACATTGAAGTTTCTCGTATGACAGAATAAGTGAATGTCACATCGGCTACAAACTCATCGTCTGTAGTTATGGTGAACGTTAAAGCCCCACTTAGCGCATCTGAAGGTATGCTGGTGAGCCGTATACGTTTTGTATAAGCGTCTATCGCTGTTTGTTGATATGTGATAGCAGTATTTGAGAACGAAGCCAATGTCAACTTGAACGTATGCTTTTCCTCTCCACGAACCACAGTGATGTCCGTATAGGCATTTGTCAAGTCTGGGTTGGTTCCATCAAAATCTGCTTTGATAGCGCATGAGTCTGGAGTGAATAACACGGAATACGCATCATTCACATTTACCAGAGTTATTGAACCTTTTGCTATTGTTGCCATCTTGATTTCTATTTTATAAAAGAATAGGAAAGCCAATTCCATCAAAGGGCATTGGCTTTCCTATAAATCAGAAGGTGCTGGAGGCTAAATTGAGGATATGAATTTATCCGCAATTTCCTTTGCGTGTTTCCTCCAGACTTGCATTTCCTTAAACTCTGACAACGATTCCTCATCGCCATCATCAAGGAGATAGTTGTTAATCACAGCTGTCATTTCGTCCGAAGAATATCTTGACTCAATGATTTTAGAAATAACAATATCTCGACTGTAATTGCCAGCTGGAAGCGTAACGGTCAAATAGCTGTACTTCTTGCCTTCTGACCGTTCCTTTTTGTTCAATTCCGCTACATCAAAATTGATGGTGTATTCATTGCGCCCAAGATTTCTGTTACATACGATAAACTGAGGCTCGACATCTGAATACTGATAATTCATGTTCATTCTTCTGAAAGTAATTTACGAGTTAGTTTATATTGATTCTTAATACATACTTTGGCAAACTTGCCTTCTACATAGCAGCATTTCCAAAAGTATGTGCAATTCTTGAATAATTTACGTCTTATTGCGTAGCTATTGCAATGTATCAAGAAACCGAAATAGCTATTCAAGGCGCATACTACTTTATCCAAATTATAATAGGCTTCCAATTCTTCATCTGGAGTTGCCATAACCGCTGCCTTGCATGTTTTCTCAGCTTCATTAACACGATTAACCAGACTGCCGACTGTACGGTTGCTAAGATATATTCTGTCATATTTGATTACGCTTCCAACGAATTTTACACCATGTTTTACTTCTTGTAAATAGAACTTATCGTGATGCAATGTCAGATGTAGCTTATTCTTCAAATATAAGTCTGCCATTCTATACATCTTTAATATGTTGGCTTTCTTGCGTCCTGTAATGCAGAAATCATCTACAAATCTGACATACTTGCATTTATATCGCTTACATAGCCTCAACATATATTCATCAAAGAATGACATATAGAAATTGGCAAATAATTGACTGGTAAGATTTCCGATAGGCATACCAATCAAATACTCTGCATAGAATAAGCTTTTGTTGTGTTCGAGACGTTCAAACAACTCTGTCTGACCTTTCTTTATACAGTTTTTCTGGGGTTCATGGCGCACAATGACCTGTACAAGATATATCAATGTGTCAATATCATCGCCTTTATAATTCTCTTTTATAAACGGTATGAGCATTTCTTCCAATATCTTGCAATCAATACTCATAAAGAAAGAGCATATATCAAAACGACCAACGTATGCAGTATATTTGTAACCGCCACTCACATTATACATCTGGGTAGCGAGTCGCTGTACTGCTTTCTGTGTTCCAAAATTCTTTCGGCAATTATACGACACGTTGTTTTGAGACTGGAATCTTTCTTCAAATAGCGGTTCCAATCTCAAACAAATCCAATGCTGCACAATGCGGTCTCTGAAATTTGCAGCAAATACTTCTCGCAATTTAGGTCTGGTCACACAAAAACAAATGCTTACCGTAGGATGGTAAGCACGTTCTTTTACTTCAGTTGCGAGTAGTGGTAAATCTTCTTCAAAAATAAGTCGATATAGAGTGCATTGAGTACTGGTTTTCTTGCGCTTACAACAATCGTAAAAAGCAATTAACCAACTTTGTATATCTTTATCAGTTGCGGAGACTGCCCTCACAACGTAGCTGTTGTACTTGTTGTTGTTGTTGAAGTTACCATTACCGAAGTTGACGTTCCATGCGTTCCAACTGTTGTTCTCGGAACTACTCCAGCGATTAGAGGACTGTGCTGCGCACACTATCTTGTTCTTAACTAAGGTATTTACCCCAGTGGTGCGCCCATTTAATAAATATATACCACTTGTTTTCATTCGTGAATGTCAACAGGGCCAATGCGTGTTTCTACTTTCTTCCTCCATTTACCTAATTCAGTCATTATCTTATTCATAGATAATGAGAATACAGATAATTGGCGATCATTGAGGATATGGATTGTAGCACTTCTATCAGAGTACTCTTTGAGTATCTTCACCGCTGTTTTCACTTTGGTCATGTGTAGCAATACCATATCAATGCAATCTCTAACATCATTCCAGTTCTCTGATTGCAATCCCAACGCAACAGAAGTAAGTGCATCACTCATATTAGTGGTACACTCTTCTGCCAAACAACGAAGTGCAATTATTTTCGGAACTCGTGCTGATACAGGTATAAACCATATCATCACATTTTCAATGGAGCGATATATAGATGATTGCGCTGCTTTCATATTTCCAGTATTTTAATACACGTCTATATCAGACTTAAAATTATATATGTTTACTTACGAATAGGGTCTTAGTTTATTAAGGTTTACAAACAAGTAAGAAATTTAGACCCGAATGTAAGATTCGGGTCTAAATTTCTCTAAAATGCGGAGACTGCCCTCACAACGTAGCTGTTGTACTTGTTGTAGCCGTAGAAGTAACCATTACCGAAGTAGACGCTCCATGCGTTCCAACTGTAGCCCTCGGAACTACTCCAGCGATAAGAGGACGTAAAATCAGTCATCTTGCCAGAAGCCAAAGCTGCCTTAAAGATGTTTTTATCATCATCCTTGCCTCTCTGATAATACCAATACAAACGAGCAAGCTCACCAGAAGAAGGCAAATACCAATTATGTGCCTTAAATCTATCAGCTAACTCTTCACCTTCTAACAAACCTTTTGGCTCGTATGCGTAGCAGTATGAAGCTGCTGGATAGTAGTACTGCTGGTATTTTGCTGCACTCATATTGGCAATTATCTTTTCTATACACTCACGAACATTTTCAATCTCTGTTTGAGTGATTTGGCTATTCACATACTGTGCGGATGGAATCGGGTAAGATATAGAATCCAATATCTGATTACGATGTTGGATGATTGCCAATGTGTGCTGCTGACCACTTGGAATCTTTTTATCTCCAACATATCCAGCTCCAATCATGCTCTTCTGCTCTTCTGTTGGCTTGACTAATTGCAAGTCTCCAGCTCCTGTATTGGCGGCAAATCCCGTCTTGAATCCGTACTTATCGCCATTGTCTTCATCACGATAGTTATTGTCTCCAATATACCATACAGAATTATTGTCGGAACGTGGCTCCAATCCAGAACTTCCAAAGTCAGTGATACCAGCAACATTATATGCGTCATTCATGCCTTCAATTTGAATACCAGAAATCACATAATTGTTCATATAATCAGGGTCTGTATTACCAGTATATCCAAACAATCCCCAAGGACATGATGTTGCACCATTCAGACATTCCATGTCTTTCAGTGCTACCATTCTTCGGTCTGGAGTGCCGTCACTGTTATTCTCAGCACCAATATAAAAACATATTCCGATAACTGTCTTCAAAGGGTTCAACATATCGCTATATGTACCATCTGAATACACATAATCACCCAACTCTGCTTGACGGTCATATAAATACAATGGGAAAGTTGTTTCCATTGTTCTGTCCGTGGTCTCAACAACACATTTCAGCGTAACAGTCAAAGCCGTTGTTGAAATCTTATTGCAAGTAACAACACCTGTTTTCTCATTTACAGAAGCGTATGCAGATGTTGTGAGTGACCATTTGATTGACTTGAAATTGTTAGCATTTGGACTATTCGGAATCAGCGTAAACTGGCGAGAACCAGATTCTCTGAACGTATTGTCACCAGCTATCTGTATGCTACTGATTGTGCGCTGGACGTATGAAATAAACAACGAATTGCTTTGTGAGTCTATATCGCCAAAACGTTCCATAAGTTGCTTCTTCAATTCAAACGTCATATATTCACTGGCTGCAAGTGTGATGCTTCCAGTAATTTTCAAGTTATCAATAGTGAGCAGCCACTTCAACAAATCTATTGTAGCGTTCTTCCAGTCCACGTCTTTTACTGTAAGTGCTTGCAACATTCTGGATGGGTCTGTCTCATTGTGTTTTGCATCATATAACTCTGCAATCGTCTGATACAAATCCAGCTGACCAACATTCTCACCAATAATAAACGAGGTCAAATAATCGTATGCGTCCAATGTCAATTTAGACAATTTCGGCAGATTATTGATTTCCAATGCTGTAAGACAACCTCCAAGCTGTATGGATGTCAATAACTCTGAAGCTGGGAATTTAACACTTGTTATCTTTGTGTCTCGAATATCAACTGTTGATAATCTGGTACAAACCGATAAGTCAAGCTGACCACCTAACAATTTCTCACCTTTCAGCGAAATATTCTTCACCAAAGCTGTAGTGACATTCAATCTGGTAGGACGGAACTCTGGGTTCCCGATTGGGTTTGCAATAATCTCTACAAGTCGCTCACCTTGTAATGAGAAGTCATTAGTCGGCTTCACAGATAAGTCACCAATATTACCAAACGAACGATAATAGTTACCGCCTTTCAATCCACATACTGTATCTCCCAAGTTGCCACTATTATCAATGACAAAGTGATAGGTTTCAAAAGGCTTTACTCGAACGTGAGGATTACGCAAAGTCTGACCAACTCGTGCTGTCGGATAAAGATACTGGTGTGGTGTCACATCCAATATTGCTGTTGGTGCGCTTCCGTCTATTCTTGGATAAGTGTTGAATCCAAAGCCATTGCCGCCATTCAAGGCAAACTCACCATAAGCAGCATACGAAGAGGCATACACAAGTCTACGCTTCATGTATTGCTTTTCGGCTTGCAACTGGTCTCCCAATGACTGAGAGATAGGCTTCACATTACGGTCACTGACATATTCCAGCATAGTCGGGTACTCATAACGAATACGAGCTGTCTCATTAAACGCTACAGCTGGGAAGTACTCTTGAATAGAGAAGAAGTACTTTTGTATACAGCCCCAAGGTGACTTTTCAATACCCTTCTTCTGGTCTTCTGCGGTAATCAATCCAGCCATTTCATTCAAAATGGTATTCATCATATTAGCCAATTCGTTATTGCCGCCTTCCCACATCAACTCAATCAGATTGAAGAGCACATTACCACCGCCTTCTGTGTAGAGCAATTCACCCTCATCTGAATATGGATGCAAGCGGTCTATATAATACGGCTTAATCTGATAACCAGAGTTATCTGTTTTGAAGATGGTGTCCAAATCGTCTTGATGCAGCTCTATTAGGTGCGTAATCGGATCAAGAGCATAATATGTATTCTTAGAGCAATTGTCCGTTCCAGCTATCAAGAAGTTTACAAAGCAGTAATGGAACTGCAATGATTTCTTGTTGAAATAATCACCGATTTCTTCTCTTGCTTCTGCCACTATAGCAGAGATAAATGCAGTATTAAGCTCTGACCATGCGCCAGTGGCGATATTGCTAATGGCACTATTATACAACGTCTTCAAGTTCTTTGTTGCATATCCACTTGGATTAGATGAGTCTGGCAAACCAGCTGGAAGCCATTTCTTATCAACAAAGTCATAGCGTACTACGTCATACAACGATGCGCCACCTCCAGCTTGTGTCATCCAGTATTGATAAGAGGTGTCAACCGTAGTGTCATCCTGGAAAGTTGAGAAATTACCATCTGTATATGGCTTAATGCGTGGATTGTGCATAAACAGCCAGTTCCATGCAGTCTTGTAATAGTCGGTAATCGTGTCTAATGGCTGTCCTTTTACATGCCCTTCATCATCCGATGCTTTGTATGTAAGACCAGCATCAAAGTCTATATTACCATCACCTGCATATTCAAAATACTCTTCATCAGCATTATATATCACCTTATCGTCCCAAGGAACACGCATATCTGTCAAAGGCTTATTGTTATCTGAGCCTTCCATCATAGCGAAGTCTGGGAACTTATCGGAAGAATATCCCCATGTCTTCTTATCCATCTTACCAGGCCCGAATGTGCCTAAGCCGTGGAATACAGGCTCTGAATCATCTGGAGTCTGGATGAAGTAAAGTACAGGTCGTTCCAACACAGCAACTCTTGCTTTCGGATTAGCCTTTTGCATGGAGTTTTGACCAGCAATAGCTGTATGAAGCAGGTTATAAAGCTCTGTTGCGCCTTGTTTATGGCTCTGCATAGATGAAGCATAATTGATTTTCAACACCAATTTAGTGGCAGCTGGAATGTCATCGGTAAGCTGATAGGCATTGCCTCTTTCATCACCATTACCGTCTATCCAACCATCATCAGTAATCGAATTGCCATCATCGCCTTTCATCTTGTTCATATCCCACTGCTGATTCCACCAATAGTAGGTCTTAGCGGTAGAGCCTTGCCCCTTATCTGGAAGTTTGCCATATTTCTTGCCTATGGTTCCGCTATGCGTATTGTCTGGCGTACCATCCTCATTCAGTAAGGATATTTCCAACCATCCTGTCTGATTGTTGGTAGCAAAACGATATGTCTCGTAGCCATGCCATACAAGTACGTTGTATTTTTCCTTAGCAAGCGCATAGTTAATTTCACCGTTTTGCACGATAGCATTGGCGTTGCGGAAAGCGATTTTCTCTTCAGATGTAGGCAATGTACTACTATAGTCTTGCATACAATCATCAGAAGACAAGGCTTTCTGATAGCATCGGATTGAATAGATGTCTACATCCGCATCATCTTGTCCGATTCTAATGCCACCATGTCCCATAGACGAAATAAATTCGTTGGCTGTTGCTGTGTCAAATGGAAACTCTCTGTTCAAAACGCCATTAATGAACACACGCACAAGAGATACTGTTGTTGAATTTGTTGCAGAAGAACGTAAAGCGTGAACCACATTGATAGCAATATGAGTGCGCACATTCTCCATCCAGCCAAAGTTCTGATCTGCCTCAGTTGACTGAGTAACGGTATTGATATAGCCATCAAGCGGACGCATTAGCAGTCCAAGCGGATTACCTGTTGCCTGGATAATCGAACAGCATTGGATGATTGGGTCTGACTCGTTGGTTACATTGCGAATCTTAAAATCAAGCTCCAATGTCATGCTTGATGCTGTATTATTCTTAAAATTCTCCCAAGGCTCGTATGGTATCGTTACCTTTTGCCCAGCTAATACACGAAGAACACTCTGCTTGTCTTCTGCTTTAATCCATCCGTCATTTACAAATCCAAAATTCTCAAATTTAGCTCCAGATAATTCAACATTGCCTTTTGCTGCATTTAAGATTCTTGCTGGGTTTGCTTCGCTGTTGTTTCTTACTTTCGGATTCAAGAAGAAATCAGCATCACTTGTAGGACTAAACTTCTCTGTATTATTAACGGTTATGATTTCCGATTCTGCTCCAGTAGATTCCTTCAAGAAATTATATTCCTTGCCATCAACAACTCTGTAAATATGCAGATAAGAATAAAGAATGTCATCGGAATCATTCTCAACCTCAACTGTTGTTTCTACAGAATTGGGTGTATTTGGCATTGTCTCACTCTTCAATCGCAAATACTCCATTACATTGTCATAATCACTCATAACAATGGCAATGCTCATAGCTTCACCATTCGGATTGTAAACCGCATAGTCGAACAGAACAATCTGCTCGTAATTCACAACCTTTGTCTTTAGGTTCTGAACAAGCAAGTAAGGAGTCATATCATCTTCATTTACAACAAGCATGAACGAATTGACAATATGCTCTGATTCAAGTTCCTTTCCAGAACCATCTACGCATGTCACCCACGCCTCAATCGTATGAACGCCATGATTAATAATCTTGACAGTTTGAGAGCTGGTGTCATTAATTGCTGCTCCTGTATATGCAGAAGTTGTGTAAGTGTTTGTGCCTATAGAGTAAGTAATCTCTCTGAATCCGTCTTGGCCGTCAGCGGTTTTACCACTTACCTTCAAATGCAACGTCTTTTTCACGCCAGCACCATATATATAATAAGATGGTTGGAGGTAGTCTGTAGTTACAGGATGGTAATACTCTGAAGCCAACTCTACTCTCAATGTAGTAAGTACAATTGATTCAAAGATTATAGGATTTGATTGAGTGCCGAATCCTTCATCATAAACATATACACGCACACGATTACTACCAGTTGATAAATAACTGGTAATATCAATTTCATCATAGTCAGCTGCGATATTCTTGGAAGCCATCGCCATTGTGCCTTGCGTAGTCCACTGGCCATTTGCATAGGTCTGGATATAAAGCACACCACTATTACCTGTATCATAACCAGCCGATGTACTGGTATACAATAAGTGCAATGTGGCTTTACCAGTAATACTTACCATAGATTTCAAATCGTCAGTTGTTTTCAAACTGACTTCAGAACCTTCGGCTGTATAAGGCAAAGTCACAACGCCATCAACAGGCTTGTACTCATTGGTTCCCATCTTCACCACTTTAACGCTGGCTTGATTCTCCTGCACAGCTTGCACTAAGGTATTCCATTCATCAGAAGTCACCTTCTCGTTGGCTGGAACGGTCTCCGTTGCTGCTTGCTGGCTGGAGTTTGGCTGCTTGTTAAGCAGTTTTGAAATGTCTGTTGCCATAATTTTTATTGAGATTTTTGTTCACTGTATAGATGAATAGTGATTCTCACCATTGGCAAAGGGTAGAAAATCTCAATTATTTTATCTCCACCCAGCAATTTGTCTGGATGGAGATAAATATTAAGCAAGAATAACAGGGAATGTATATGGGAATACTGAACTTCCGTTCTGTAATTCACACACAAACAGGTCGCTACCTGTTATCTTATATCCCAACACTATTTCTTGTTGTGTTCTGTCAATTGCTGCTTGGAGAATGTTGCCATTAGCATCCTGCTGTTCATTCCACCAACCATCAACTTCATTCTTTACATCTGGCAAATGAAATTTCTTCCAAACAAATGTAAAATTATCTTTGACATACTGAGGGTCAACCAGTTTACCTTGATAGTATACATCTGCATGGAGTATAGTTGAGCAACTGCCATTCTTGAATGACTTACCTTGATTGGAAGTCACTTCCACTGTATAGCCGACAATATGCTGCTTACGAATAGTAAAAGTGTCACTATATGTATTTGCACCTATAGTTACTGCACATTTTAATGTTAGCACACTTCCATTATTCCACATAGACGAATCTGGATATACTACATACTGCTTGGCATTTGCAGATTTTATCTTAACCCATTCGTTGTCTTTTAAGTAGTGCCATTGACGTTGACTTGATGTTGATGTTATATTTTCTTCTTCAATATTAAGTGTTATCGTTTTGGGGTAAAACTCTGTAGCTGAAGAAGATTCATCGCCCATCATAGTGAATGTATCAGCTCCGTTAATTTTGATGGACTTACTGGAAATTTCCTTACGAACAGTTGAGTCTAAGTTAGACCAGTTCAATGTTACGTTTTCACCAAAAGTAACCTTACCATCGCTATCCCATTCAATATTCATATTTGCGAGATAACCAGAGCCATCAACTCTCAATAAGAATGACTTTGTGCGTGTGCCGATACTTCCTGCTCCATCAAAATTTAATTGAAGCAATGGGTTCTGAATTGTGCCACCAATACCGCCACGGCTAAACCATGCGCCATAATCTTCACTGAATTTAACTACTTCATCTGTCGGCTGGTATTGTGTAACTGTTTTACCTTCCTCCAATTGTGGTGCTGACAGATAAACAAGCTCTTCTGTTCCATCTTCATCGCCTTCAAATGTTGGCGCAAGAGATATAAGCAATGGTGTATTATCATCAACTCCATAAAGTTCAAAAGTTACGCTTTTTCTTTCCCAAGCAAGACATTGACTGGAAGAGAATCGAAAAGTGCCGACAACATGACCGTTCTGCAAGACTGAAATCTGACATGCTTTCTTTGCATACAGCCAGAATGAAAGGCAATAGACCTTACCGATATGTTCTTGCAGCCAACTTGCTTCCTGTGCCTGTATCTCAACTTCATTGGAAAATGAATACACCTTGCCGACACCACATGGTGCTGCGACATCTTTATTTATATCTATGCCAGACGTAAAATTGGCATCCAACGAGTTCAAAAACGCATTACGATGTATCTTTCCAGCGTAGAATGTTGCCGCAAATCCATTCTCATCACCAGCTGTCAATGTGCCAGAGACATGGGCAGAACCCGAAGCGAAAAGTTTCTGAAAATAACCACCATAGCTATCAAGCTGTCCGAATACAGGGTCTACCAACCCAGACAGCTTACCAACACGAATTTGGCTTGCATCATTAAAATTAGTCAGACTGGACAGCAATATAATGTTGAAGTCGGCTATTTCTACACTGTCTTCATGGTTGCAATCACGCTGTAGCTTAAATGTGCGTAAATGCCTTCCAGACCAATCTATCGTGACCACATGGAGCATATATTGCCATTCTGACGTTACTGGTACATCAAACTCTGCATCTGTATGTTCACCATTAGTATAACCCAACGATGCTTTCCAAGTTTGCTCACCACTTCCTTTGATTTTATATGATATTACAACACGATTCGGGTTTGCAACATATTCATAAAAATCCTGGGAGATACCGATTGGAATATTGTCTTCTGCAACAGATACGCCTAACTTCAAGACACGGTTGTTATCTTGTTGCGTCTCTTTATATTCGCCATACGCTTTGCCTTTATTGATAATAACATACTGCGATTTTGGGTCTTCATAGTCTGTGCTTACGTCTTCTGGCCAACACAAACTCTGATTCCTACCAATTCCATCAATAACGTCCATATATGGAGACTCTTGATCAGAAGCTGTTAGATACAATGCCCCCGAACGTTCTTCATCAAACAGATTGGTTATTCTGGCGAAGTCAAGTAACTGGTCACTGGATGGTGCATCGCCTTCCAATAATGCTCCAATGAAATAATCTCGCTCTACTATCTCTTGTGTTTCTTCATCAACAACAGTTTCTTTACCGTATGTTAATACACACATCAAGGAGTATATTAGATTTTTGCCGTCAAAATATTGCCGCCTTACTATATCACCAGTTTTCAAGCCTTGCGTCTTCTTGGTATCGTGACGCAATGATACCTTGTATTTCTTATAGTTGAATAAAGCCATTTATAAAACTTCTTCTACGAGGTCTCCAGAACAAGCATCACTTACCCATAGAGAGCCATTTGTAACCGATATTTTCTGGACTTCCAGTTCATATATGCGCATCTTTTTACGCACAGTCAACTCATCAAATGTTGCTGCATAACCACCATATAGCTTGCTATTCATTACAGCCCAGCCATATCCAGCAAAGCCGCTGGCAAATCTCTGGGAGCTTAATGTGCCTGTGAAATAAGCATTGCCTTGATGTTTTATGCCATCTGTAACACCTTCCAGATAAACTGCATCAGCAAAATACAGCACGTTTTCAGCAAGCCGTGTTTTGTATTTTTCACTGGAGATTGAGAAAGCGGAAGATTCTACAGGCTTTGATAGTCTAAAGAACTCTGCCTCTGTGTCAAACTCCAATGTAGCTGACCATTCTGAGCTTTGGTTCTTAAACAGCGATTCTGTCTGGATGTATCGAAAACTGAATGGGATATGCTCTGTTTTTGGCACATCATTCAATACTCTTATGTAAGGTAACGAGCCATATAGTATGGTGTTGGTGTCATCCGCATACATATTTGGGGCTGTTTCAAGTTTACCGAAACGAACCTTCTTATAAAAGGCAACGCCACATTCCACATCGGAATTGTGGTACGTCCTTAATACAGTATCGCCAGATGCGCTGCACCCAGCTTCCAATGAGTTTCTAAAATGTCCATCACCATACTGACTGATAATTCTATATGAACTATTGTAGTCCCAAATCTCTGTCTGAAGTGATATTCGTGTGGTTTTTACTTCTCCATCACTATCTCCAAGGTTCATTACTTTGCCTGGCGATGCAATGGATATGATATTGCTATTCTCACCACCTCTTACCTTGATGATGTACGATTCTCCAAACTTAATGCCACATGTCGGGGCTATTACAAGGTCTGAAATCAATGCAACATGACCAGTTTCTTTATTAGCGTCATCCTTGACAGAATATAACATCTTCTTGCCATATTCGCCTAACTCAAAACCATACAAAGCTTTCAGACCGCCCTTTTGCTCATACGAACCCTCAACAATAAGGTCTCCATAAACATGGGCATTTTTCATTGTCCAATCGGTGTCCTTATTATTGCAGTTACCACTATGGTAGAACTCATTCTCGCCCATAGATATACCATTCTGCGTTATCTTAAAGTCACCAATTGACAGTGAACCATCAATACTAACCTCACCAGCAAACTGGATGTCCTGATATGCAAAATTTAACTTGTTATCTGCAATCCACATAGTCTGGTTTTTTCCAAAATACAAACCAGCATCCGACAATATAAGCTTTCCAGTAATGGTCTCATCTTCATCAACAATAAGATTTCCATAGACATGAGCAACTTTCTTGTTACTCGCATCTACTGCAACATCGAAAATCATCTTATTGTCATATCCTGCCTGAAAGCCGTATAACGCCCCAAGCATACCTGTCATAGAATCACCAGAACGTGAGATATAGCCAAGACCACCGCCTCCGCTACCGCCAGAACCCCCACTGCTTACTGTTGAAATAATGGCATTTGCCATCATATAAGCAGAGTTTTTCATTAATATCTGCGAGTATTCAGCGAGACCTTCTGCTATTTTTTCATTATTTATAGAACCATCTTCATTCAAAGGTGGGTTTTCCGTATAATCTGGTGCATCTACTTTATTCGCTTCAGTCATGCCCTGGAAGAAGCGACTATACAAATCATATAAGCTGGATTTCTTATCCAGACTTTCTTCATTGAAATTTAATTTTGCTTCTGCCATTATTTCTGTACTTGTACTTTCTTGGTCAAGAATCCGCTATGCGAAGACTTGAATGAATTAATCTTTGATTTTAGAGCTATGAACTGTGCCATATTCAAAGGCGGTTGTGGGCCAAGTTGTGTGGTTGTCTTTATCTGACTGATATAGCCAACAATATCCATCAATATGTCTGCTAATTGACCGCCAAGTACAGCGTCATCGGTTCCACTGTCGCTGCCCAAATAAACCGTTCCGTCTTCCACCTTTACTTTGGAACCTCCAAATTTCATAGTGCTTTCACTGTCATTCAGTTCCAACTCTGCCTTATCGTGCGCTGCTCTTATCTTATCGTGGTTCTGGATGTATTCGCTCTCAGCATCGCCAACAGCTGCATATATTTGATTACCATCCATAGATAATGATGACTTATTTTTATCATCTTTATCTTGAACTTGGGTTACGATAGAATTTTTCTTGTATGTTGTCTGCGAATATACGCCTGTCTCCTCCAGCTCATTGACATCTGGAGAGTCTTCATCACTTTCGTTGAACGGTTCTCGTTCTTTTACGCCTACTGTAATGGTGTCATGCGAATCAAGCTGGATGATGTCTACATGGGAAAACATGGAAACATATTCTGTATGACTTGCAGGGTCGGTAACTATAGTGACTTCAGAATACAGCTTGGGAATAATAACCATGCCATTCATATTGTTTTGCATGGCACTCAGCAATACACCTTCATGCAGACCTACTGGCATATCATCGGTTGTTTCAAATGCCATAGTAGGGTATTCTTGAACATCTACCGTGCCAAACAATTCATCGCTTTCATCAGAATGAATCTTACAGACATATCCTGTGACCCTACCTGTATCGTGAACCGTATTTGTGCTTGGGTCTACCAAACCACGCAAGGCTATCTTTCGGATAGCCTCACGAATGGTCTGGTTCTGACTCAAATCACTATGTAGTTTTCTTGTCATTCTTATCTTCAGACTTTATTTTTGCAATGCAATATGGCAACTTTATAGTCTGGCGATAACCACCAGTACCAAAAGTTGTCGAAATCTCATCTACTAAATAATAGCCGTTCTTGGCTGGATGGCGTTTGTCTGTAAGCTGAACTTTTTGAGCTGTCTTCAAGTTCAAGTCACCAAATAATGTTAGCTGTCCCTCAATACCGTTCATATTATAGCTCTCAAAATATTTGATTGCTTCTTGCAACAATGCTTCCTTTGTAATTCCTATTTTGCGTGACATATAAGGAATTACGGTATATTTGCTTAAATCCACTCTATCTTTTGATTTTGTAAGAGGGGTTGCGCCTAACTTCATGGCTTTCTTTGACAATTTGGTCTCGTTCATCACTTGCCATTTCTTAGAGCCTTTTTTACTTGAATCGTAATCTGGATTCTTGCGAATGGTAATATGGTAGAATTTATCATCCTTATCCAATCCTGTAGCCTCAACAGCCAAAAAATCCTTATCTGTGTTCATCAATGTCAAACCATTATTGGCAACATGATAATCAAAAAGAATTTCTGGAATATCAGATTTGTTGTCACTATAATTCAGCACAGAATCCTTGCCAGGGTTAGAAAAATAAGAGCGTCCAACAGCGATGTATGGCGTATCTCCGTTAAATTTAACAAAAGCAAACACCTTATACTTACTCCATTCCGTCAACACGTCTGCTACAGTTAAGTCACTGGTCAAATTTACCTTTCCTATATTGATTTCACATGACTTGGTTTCTGGATGTAATGACAAGCCGCTATTTTTCAACAACTTATATTTTCCGTTATCGGCCAAGAAGTCATTTACTGTCATGTTTTTCTTTGCTGTAACCTTTGGACATGTTATCTTCTTTAAGCCACTGGCAAGATTCTCACATTGTATTTCAATAGGGGTATCAATGCTACATTTTGTAATATAGCCTTCAAACATAACCTTCAATTTCTCCTTATACTTTTTCAATTTGTCGCTGTCATTAAATATAGACTTCTTGTTTGCGTCAAGCTTTGTGAGAGCTGCAATCATTGGGTCTTCTGTATATCCCAAGTAAATCCGTATTCTCTGACCTACCTTGAAATCTGCAACAGAAGCAACCTTTGAGTCTGTTCTGGTGGTTATCAAGACTCCTGCATCATCAACAGTTGCAGACACCTTATTTGCATTTTCCTGTTCGTTGATGGTTGTAATAGTCTTTTTAATAACCGTACCACGAGGGAATTTTACCGATGCTGTGCCTATCAACTTTCGATACGAATCATCTATCTGGATGCTTTCTACCTCAGTTATGCGCAATGGGCTTTCTGGTTCTGCCATTGGTTTCTTCGGGTCTTTCATATCCCAAATCTCTATAAGAGAAATGAGGATATGAAAGCTCGGCTGTCCTTTTACTGCTGCCATTATATCTTATCTACGAGTTTATCAAGACCGTTTCCTGCCGCATCTACGCCAGCATTTGCCGTAGAGCTTACAGCAGATGCTGCTGCATTTGCAACAATCTCAGCATACTTATTATTCAAAATCAATTTATACCACTTGCTCATTGGGCTTACTTCTATCTCACGATTAATGACAGCGATAGTATCTGACTTCACTACAACATCTTCATCTGGTTCAACAGCAACACAAGTAAATGTATATGGCTGGATGTTCTTGAACTCTTGATTTTGCATATTGAAATCCTTAATGATAATCTTATCCACATTAAACTGCTTGAACTGGAAGTGGTTGACATTTACAACACCGCCATATTGCATAATCTGGATAAACTTCTTGACATCATTTTCTGGATATACTCCTTCCTCATTGCTGACAATCTCACCAGTAACCGTAAAGTTCAAGTCACCCCCAGACACCAACTCCTTACGAGTATAATCACGACCTTGAACTGTGGTCATAACTATATTCTTAGAACTTTGAATAGCAACATCTGGATTGATGTCAATAAAACAAATGGTTTTTGTTGTGTAACTGTCCTTTACTTGTTTATCACCAACAATTTTAACATCTTCAACAAGTATATCTGTATCACCATCATAAAATAACATGAGAGATTCTGGAACGGCATTGCCATACTTGTCTTTGGCAATAATGGTATGACCACCATCTGCTGTTATGCGCCCCCATTCTTTCATTTGGGATTCACGGTTCCTAATGAGTTGCACCTGATTGGACTTTTGCTGTTCCAATACAGTCTTACGCAATGTTTTCTCCAGATACCTTTGATATTTCGGAAACAGTTTATTTATCTGTCCCTCAATCTCAGACATAGCAAGTTGTTTTGCCACATGAACAAGAACAGACTTGTATGCCCGATTGTTTCTATAAATCACTTCTTGCGCTGGGGAATGTGTGTAAGCCCATGAAACGCTGGAGGCCGCATTAGCAGCAGCCTTACCAGCATTAAATTTCACGTTACCCCATATATCTCCTATAAACGACATTATTTATCCATGCCAAGTTTCATCAAAATCATGTACCACGTCAACAAGTGCCTGTGTAAGCTGCTGCTTGACGTTATCAATTACTTCTCGATTATCCTTCTTGCTCAAATCTATTGACTTCACATTCATCAGATTCTCAATCTTTACAATCACCTGTTTAGGTGCTGCTGTCTGATTGTTATAATGCTGCTTGTAATCAGCCTGGCTTGCGCACTTCGTATTGTGGGTTGCTGGAGTGATTGAACCGTTACCGCCCCGGCCGTTACGGCCAGTGCCTTCTTTCTGCTGTTTAAGCTTTTTCTGCATATCCTCATTGGAATACTCTGTAATAACACTGGCTTTTTTTGATTTTGGAGATAATTTCCACTTTTGGCCTTTTGAATCCCAATCATATTCTACACCACCATCTACAGTAGCCTTTCCATTCGATCCGTTTTCTGTACCACCATATCCCCAAATTGGATTATCTAAGAAGGTGTTAAAATAACTTCTTACTTTCGGATTCAGCTTATTCGTCAAGTCTATAATTTGCTGGTGGAATAACAAAAACGCATTTCTTGCCTCTTCAGCAGTTACGTTAATTGTCTCCATCTTGCCAGTTTCCACATTAAAGAACTGATATGTACCAGCGTTCCATTTATTATTGTACCAGCCGAATTGTTTCATAAACTCGTCTGACGCAAATTTGCCGAATTTTACTTCGTCAAAAATAGGGATTCCACTATGAAGCAAGAATTTACCCAACAAGTCTTCTGAAATATCGCCAGTATCAAGTTTGCTCAGTATTTCTTTGAAATCACTTAACATCTGTGCGTTAGCAGAAGCAAGAGGGTTAGCTATATCAAACATATTTTTAAGTGTTGTATTATATGAATTGACATAATCATAACTGCGCCTCCACTCTGACTCTGGCTTATCTTCCAAATCTTGCATAGCCCACTCTTTTGTGCGGGTCAAATATGTCTTTATACGAGCATTTTGAGTGTCTTTTATAACAGCATTGAAATCTGCAAGACTTTCAGAAGCTAAGGCTCTCTTATTATAAGAATCACGAGCTTTTTGTAATGATGTGCCTTCAGATGTATCACGTCCTAAACCATACAAAAACCTCGCTGCTGCAAGCCTTTGATAACCATTATCTGTTTCAGGGAATAATCTGCCATTAAACGACCACTGCGCATAAGCTCGCCCATTCCTATCTAAATACTCTTGTGAGCTTGGACTTCCTTGGTAGTCTACTGAACCATCTGGAAGAATCAAAGAAGAAGTGGCAGCTTTCTTCATATCTTCCGTGCTTCTAAATATATTCCACTTGAATGGTTTTGCAGCATTTTCCACAGCCTCGCCATGTGTCTCGCCCAATGTTTTGTCTGAATACTTTTTGGTCGCTTCATCCATAATGCCAAGTTGTTCACGCATCAAATTGATATGCTCACCAATTGCTTGGTTGACATCCATCTGCTTACTATAAACAATATTCAAATATTTATCTGTAGTTGTTGCGTGTTCTGACAAACTCATACCATTTATAGATGCAATACTGGAAAGGTATTGTTGATTGGCTTCTATCGCCTCTTCCACATCACTCTTATATTTCAAAAAGTATGCACCACCAGCAGCAAGAGCTGCGCCTATGCCAACAGTCCAACCAACAGGCCCAGAGGCCAAGAATGGAAGTACCGTATTCATAACCCAAGGAGCAACAATACTTGCACCTACCGAACCGACACCAGCACCAACAATACTGCCAAGCATACCTACAACAGGATCGCCGCCACTAATATTGTCTCCAATTTTATAACCTGCGTAGCCGCCCAAAGCACCTCCTAATAAAGAAGAAGTTGTATTTGCCAAGGAACTTACGTTTCTTTTTCCATATATGGCATTATATCTATCAGCAGCAGCTTTTGTGGTTGTACGCCCCAAGTTACCAACTGCCACTTTATTGTTACCAATATATGTCATTTCTCCAATACCAGCACCGCCACCTAAAATTTGGGAAATACCACCAATAAAGCCACTACGTTTTAGGTTTAACATCTTAATATTTGTAGCCAGCAACCCAATAGAAGATGCAAATTTCCAAACACCTACTCCAGCCAACAAAAACGCTTTACCTATTCTAACGACACCAAGTAAAGGCCACATTTTCATTTGAAGCTCTACAAAGGATTTTATTACAGGTCTAAACGTATTGTAAAATGCGAGGATGTCTTTAGTGATTTTTACAATCATTTGTGCAAAGTCCAGCATGTCCTTTGCTGTTTCTCTTATAAAATTCCTCGCATCACTTGTTTTTAACCAGTTAATAATATTATTCAAAAAATCCTTGATAGGCTGTTGTATTTCATCAAATGCTTGTATGCCATTTTCGGTAAACATAGATGTAAGCTGCGCCCACAATCCTTGAATCGTATTCTTCTTCTCGTCTGCAAGCTCTTTAGCTAACCCATCTGACATGAGATTTTCTTTAATAATGTCATTCCAGCCCTTTACATCGTTAGCCAATGATACAGCACCTTGCGCTGCTGTTTTATGGAATATCTGGTAGTAATCAGACAGCGACAAGTCTTTCTTGTTCAAATCTTCAAAGATGTCAACAACGTCACGCATATTGCCGTTCTTGTCTGTACGGCTTACACCAATGCGCTTCCATGCTGCTGCCTGTTTCTTTGTCGGATTTACAATATTTGCCATGATGGTGCGCATCGTTGTACCAGCCTGGGAGCCTTTGATACCAGCATTGCCAAGAATACCCATTGCAGCAGTAGCTTCCTCAAACGGAACATCACCAGCCGACAACAATGAAGCAGAATACTTATACGCCTCTGCAATCTCCATCAATGTCGTATTTGACTTTGTGAATGTCATTGTCATAATATCAGCTGCTTTGCGTACCTTTTCTGGGGAGATATTGTAGCCTGTCATAATGTTTGTCACAACATCTGCTGTTTCTCCAAGGTCGGTATCGCCAACAAGAGCAATATCAGCTATAGGTGCAATTGATTTGTTGATTGCGTCTACATCAAAACCAGCCATTGCTAAGAACTTAGAGGCATCGGCTACTTGTGGTGCTGTAAACTTAGTCTGTACACCAACATTACGCACTTGTCGCTCCATAGCAGCGAATCGCTCCTTGAAATCAGTACGTTTATCATGCGCACCAAGGATATTCTCTGCTGTCTTCATAATATTATTGTACTCTGTATAATCCTTCACAGAGTTACTTATAAGTGAGCCAAGACCAGCAATACCATAAGCAATGCCCATACCTTTAAGCATGTCTACAGCCATAATACCGCCAGTGTCCAGTGGAGTTGGGCCAAGTAACTTATAGCCCAAGTTCTTCGGCATATTGCGAGTTACAATATTACGGCTTGCCGCTGTAGTCTTGTTTCTCGTAGATGTCGCATTGCCACTATGAGTACTGGTATTGCGAGTCGTACCACCAGCAGCTACACCACCAGCGGTATTAATGGAACCTAAATTGATTCCAGCACCTTTTGCTTCTGCTTTCAATCTACGAAGTCTACCTATCAGTTTATCAACATTGCTTACCGCCTTGCTTGTCTCTAACTTGACGGTATATGTCTTGGCATTGAGCTTCGTCAAATTGTTTTGCAGATTACTGATAGATGTATTGAGCTTTCGGAACGGACGCATAGCTTGGTCAAGCTTTTTCGTGGCTTGTGTAAAGCTATTGATGGCAGTAACCGCATCCTGTGACAATACATTTATGTCATAATTTACAGTGAAATTCTGAGCCATTATATATCATGTTTATTTTTACAAGAATAGGGTTTCCAAGAAATACATAGGTCACTATAAGCAAAAATCCCTACCTTCAACTTAATGAAAGTAGGGAGTACAAAAACCTATGCAAGAAGTCCAAGCGTCTTTACTTGATTCACCTTAATCTGGTGTTCATCAAGCCATTCTGCATCATTGGCTATGATAGCAAAATCCTCATCGCTTAGAGATTCTATATCTATTCCTGGGAAATAATGTCTTATGTAGATAAGTTTATGACGCAAATACTCGTCATCTTTTACTTCCCAGGCTTTGATAAATTTACAAGAGTGCCGTTGCGCATTTGGATGATCTGACCAAGCTGACCCATCAAACCGAACAGGAACAACGAATCATCATCAATCAGTTCCTTGTCACCGCCTACGAAACAGTCTGTAGCAAGTGTTCGCATAGCGAGTGCCTGGTTGCTTTGTGAAGCGGTAAGATACTTGGAGAACGCCTTAAACGAAGGCTGTCTGAAATAGCCAATATAGACTCCTTTCTCATCGAACTCCTGGCCCTCAACTACCAGAGGGAACACTACTTTGAGCTTCTGCTCTTCCTTAATTTCTGCGGCTTTCTTATCAACTTCTTTCTGAAGTACAGGTGTAAGGTTGCCGTTCTCATCAAAAATTTCCATTACTTCTTTTGCCATAATGATTTAATTAAAGTTTTGAATTATCTATATGAGAATAGCATGGTTGGAAGTGTAGGGTTTGAAAAAGGGGAAAGATATTTTCTACCATTCCCCTTACATAAAACTTTATTCAACCATTATGCACTTGTACTGCAAATAATCTTGAATGGATTAAGGTCAAATTCCTTAGTGATGTTGGTAGCGTCCTGCTCTGCTTCCATACCATCCTCATTAAAGAGACAGCCCTTTAGAGTTACGGTTTCCTCTTTCCAGTCATCTGTACCCATTTCATTGGCAAATGTTACGATGAGGTCAAACTCACCAAGTGCCATAAGAGAGCCTTGCAAAGCTCGAAGCTGAACCTGGGTGTTGTAGTCCATTGTGATAGATGCTGTATACTCACGGTTGCCAAAACCACGATTGACAGGCTCGCCCCCAAGACCGTAATTGGTTTTCATATTACGCTTAATGTTCCACTTGATTGCTGAAACACCCTGCAAAATAGTAGGGTTAGCATCACTTGAACCTGTCAAAGCTGGAGCTGTAAGCTCAATCTGCGCCCAAGAATAGGCTACGTTATTTACTATTGTTGCCATTAAGAAGCGGATAATACAAGTCCTTCAGTAACTTCAATGGTCTTGGCACAACCGAGAGGCACGATAGTGTACTGAATAACAAGTTTGTCATTCTTCAAGATGTTCTGAGTTGCTGGAATGGTAATCTTACCCATGCCAGAAATCTCCTCTGCATCCGTCATTGCTGTAAGGATGTCAGAAATCAAATTGGTAAACACTGTAATCTGTGCTGCCGACAGCTGTCCATTACTACGATTCACCTTAATAGGCGAGTTTACATAAGGGAGCAATGCTGTACGCACAGAACGTCTTGACTTGTTGATTGTACGGTTACGAGCGATTGTGCAATAATCGCCATCAGAGCAAGTCTTGTCTCCAGAGAAATATACATGTCCTTCAAGTCCAGTATATCGCATCAAGAACACATAACCGAGGTTGTCAAGTGTGTCAAGCTGCTGCTGGCTCAATGAAGAATACTTGGTTGAGTTCTTCAACGCATTACTCTCAACTTCAGAATCACCAAAGCCAAACTCAATGTCTGGGAAGTAACCTATAAGGTCATGGCTTCGTACCCAGCCCATACATTCGCCAACGTTACACTTAGTAAGCTCACCAAGTGCTGCGCCAACATTTCCTACTGGAGTTGTTGATTCCAAAGCACACTGCATCTTTGTAACATCGGTATCAAGTCCCTGTCCAAGCAATACGCTTACATAACGTGCATCAACGATACAAGTGGGAATCTTGCTGAACACAACCTTTGTTGCATCACCGCTGGTCGTTGCTACCTTAGATGTGTTTGCATTAAGTAAAACAACGCAAGGTGCATTGTAGCTGTCTGCAAGCTGCTTTGCTGTAGACTGCAAGTCACTCACAATCTGGATGCTGTATGTTTCTGCCGATGCGTCTGTCTGCTTCCAGAGACGCTGCTCTGTCCATACACCGAACTGGTTGATTGTACCATGAGCGGCCTTCTGCATATCTACGAGAGCGTTCCAATTGCTCGAACAATCCGCAAATGCAATAAACAGTCTACCAGAGTTATTGCAAGCTGTGAAGAAATGCTTGATGTGGTAGTAAGGGATGCCAGCAAGAAAATCCTTGCTATTTGTATCTTCATCTTTCTCGCCTGTATAGGCTGCAAGACCAAGTGTATCGGCATCTTCAATTGAATTAAGCTCAACCACAGTGTCCTTCAAAGCGGCTGCGAGCTTAACTCCTGCGCCTTTAGTCCAAATATCTGTCTGAGCTGAAATGTCAAATACAAGACCACAAACCTTTTCGGTAAGGTTGGAAATTTCCTTCCCAATATTACCATCGGTGTCGGTCATAAATACGCCACCTAAAGCCATTATTGATTTTTATTATGATTTGTAGAACGGATTTCTGTAAAGAATAGCATTACCCCTTACAAAAGGTTCAGAGTCTTTTGGGAATGTGCCGCCATATTTTGAAACATAAAGCTCTTCCTCATTAGGAAAACATTTCAAAATAGCTTTAACATCCTCTGGAATATCCTCTGACTGGGCTGTTGTTGTTTTGCCCTCATTTGTTTTCTTTGATGCTCGTGGTTTCTTTACCTCAGCTGGAGCTTCTGGAGTGTTTTCTGACTGTGTGTCAGTGCTTTCACCTTCACTTGCGTTTGCTTCTGTGTTCTCGCCTGTCTTTACATCCAGACCTTCCTCTACAGGTGTAGCATCTTCCGTTTTGATTTTCTTTGCCATAATGATTGAAATCTAAAAAGGGGAATGGAGTAAATCGACTCCACTCCCCAGAATTATATTGAGTTTTCTGAATTGTTAGATTACTCAGTGTACTTGTAAGTAGTCCAGAGAACAATCTCTGAAGGAAGCACGATGTTCACATCGACCTTCATACGCATCTGGAAGAAGTACAGCTCACTGTTCGCCTGGAGTTTTTCTACCTTAACTGACTCCTGGTCAGTAGCGTAGTCAACACCCATCCAGAGACAAGAATCCATATCACGAGTGAACTTGCCAAGAGCGATTGTCTGCTCTGGGATTCCATCAATAACCTTGATTTCCTTTCCCTTAAAGCGATACTTGTTTACATCTGCGTTCTCTGTGTACTTCACATCCTTACTTGAAAGGTATGCGTCATACAAATCCCAAAGCTCCCAGCCCATAACGAACTTCAGCTTCTTGTTCTTACGGAGCTTCTTAGGACACTGGCGGTACATTGCGTAAAGAGCCTTCTCAACAGCTTCACCAGTGGTAATTGCTGTTGAACCAGCAAGAATTACCTTACCTGTAGCAGCCTCGTTCTTCTGCGCCTCTGTACGAGTGCCAGCAGCAACAGAATTTGCCTTCAAGTTGTCAAGACAGCGAACCACAAAACCATCAAAGTACTTCATCGGGCCAGCATCACTATCACCACCAAGTACTACATTTGTCTCAGGCGCATCCGAAGTGAGCTTGGTGTCCTTGCCGCCCTTCTTTGAACACCAGATAGAATCACCGATGTACTGGTCTTTGCGGTCTACGAGCAAGTGGAGCATCGTTGCCTGTACCTTTGCATCGAGGTCACGGAAAATCAACTCACCCTCTGGCTGGAATGGTCTCCAGTACTCCTCAAAGTCACGAGGATTAAACTCCAGGTATACCATGAAGTCATGCGGCTCCAGATAACGCTCTGAGAACTCGTACTTGTTCTTGCCAGTCTCGCTGTTAGCATCACCATGAGTAGAAGTAGGTGTTGCTACGTTATCCTGAATGATAGAACCAAGTGAAACATGAGGCAGAGTCTTTCGCTTCTGGATGCCAGGAACAATATGAATCAGCCCCTCATTATATGTGTCATTGCCATGTGCGGTATATACCAAGAGGTCTTCAAGTACCTCACCAGCATAGGTATTACCAGCGTAATTAATTGTACCCATTTCGATTAGAATGTTTGAAGTGTAATGTCACCAACGACTGCCTTGACCTTCTCTGCGAGCTTGGCATTGACATCCTTCATTGCCTCTTCTGCGTCATTCTTGTTCTCTGGGTCTTTGGCAATTTCACCTACGATATTGTCACGACCAGGAATTGAGTCAAGTGTCTTCTTTACCATGTCCAAGTTTGCTTTCGCCATGCCGACCCAATCTTCCTTTGAACCAGCGTCAATTTTTCCAGCCTTGATTGCATCTTCAACCATTGTGTCAATAGAAGCGTTACGAGCTTTCTCTTCAGCGTCCTTGTATACCTTCAGCTGTCCTTCTACGTCAGAGAGATTCTTCTGGAGGTTAGCAACCTCAGTCTCTTTGCCCTTGAACTTGATTTTCAGTTCACCCAGCTCATTCTTGACGTTCTTCAGCTCTGACTCTGCATTGACAAGCTGTGTAATTCGTGCAGAAACAGACTGCAACGAGGTTTCAGCCTCCAAGCCAAGCTGTGCTGTTACGGCATTGAACTGGACATTTTCGTTCTCTTTCATTGTGTTTTGTTCTTGCCCTGTAACCACAGGATTAAAATTCTGATTATTCTGTGTACGAATAGAAACAACTTCTGAGAGAAGTTTATTTTCATCAACTTCTTTCAATGCGGAGTTCATTATGTCACAAATAGACGCAACGCTTTTTACGCCTTCAATTTGACTTTTTACCTTTTCAACAACTTGTTTGGAGGTCTTGATAATGTTAGTATCTGGCAAGATTCCAGCATTAACGGCTTCCTTGGCACTCAGATATGTACCGTCAGCATCGCCCTCACCGTCCATGATAGCACGCACCTTATCCTTTGATAGACCGAAACGCTTTACATAAATTGTTTCTATCTGTTTTCTGAAGGCGTTTACCATATTCTTAATGTTCGCATCCTCATTGTCGTTATCATAAACAAAAGGATTGTGAATCATAAGAATTGAGTAATCGTGCATATACAAATGGTCTCCAGCTGCCCAAATAACACTGCCCATTGATGCGGCAATGCCTTCAATGATGCAGTCTACCTCAATGGGACATGACTGGATTATTGAGAACGTACTCATGCCATACATGACAGACCCACCGTCTGAATTAATAAGGACTACAATCTTTGATGGCTTTACATAGTCTTGAAGCCACAAAAACTCCTCATTAAAACAATCTGTGGAAAAGCTATCTACGGAACCAAAGAAACGAATAATAGCTGGCTGGTTAGTTTCAGCTTTGCCAACAACGTACTTTAGATTATTTACGTCCATTAACTTTTGATATTCAATTTTCTGAAGAATAGAAATACAACTATCGAAAGGTTGAAAACAAACAATTATTCTGATACTGTACTTTCTATTTTTACAGCATCTTCAATTGTCGGGGTTGTATGGTCTTCATGTCCATCTTGATTATTCTCTTTCAACTGGTCAGAATGATTTGTGAATGGGGGCATGACGATATATCGTTCTACATAATCCTTATAACGATATGATGTATAATCATTAAACGCTACTTCATAATCAATCCAATAAGGCTGTACGCCATCATCAAATGTCTCTGGCATATCCCAATACGCCAATTGAAACTTATTTACCAAAGCTGGAAATTTGTCTTTGTTGGCGTTGATAGCGGAATTAATAATTTCAAAAGCTCTAAAGCCACTCAACTCCACATCATCATCACCATTATTCAAATTATTCAAGACATAATGCAATCGCACCGTACATCTTCCAGCGTTGATATTTGACTGACCAACCAGCCAATTCATATTGATATAATGAATGAAACAAGCAGGAAAGCCAATAGCATACTCTTTATTAAACTCATTTGTTTTAATACGAGTCAGCTGACCAGTTTCCAATTTTATTGTCTTAAACAACAATGGACTATCTTCATCGTCTGGATTAACATGTATTTTCTCCAGAATAGAACGCAATGCTAAATATGTTTCAGATAAAGCATTGACTTTTACAGCCTCCTCGACTGTTAAATTCTTCAAATCAACAACAGGCTCATCATTGCTATTGACAACATCAACTACTTTTTCTTGTATTTCTTCATGTCTCTTTTTATCTACTATCATTTCGGAAATCCATTAAACAATGTGGATATAGCAAGTTGTTTGAACTCGTCTTCCAAATAAGAAGAATGACCAATAAACTGTCTCTGTATACTTTTCACGCCAGTCTTGCCGTAGGTATGACTGCCGCTTGTATCATTATGAACAGCAGCATAACAAAAGCCTCTATGTCGTGCTGCTGTTCCAAAAGCGGTCGGGTCAGTATAAATGCGAACAACTCGTTTCTTTCCAGGAATTGTCTTATGCTTTATCGAGTTCTTCAATGTTGAGGTTTCTTTCAATATTGGATGAGGCTTGTGATCTCGCCTCTGTTTCCACGGTTGCGAAGAAGCGGTATTAAATCGGTGCATTTCAAATGACTTCTTAAATATCGCTTCTGCCGCACGTCCTATGCGTACCTCAAAATTATTCAAATTCAAATCAAACCTATGTGGGGCATTTTTCCACTGCTGCATCATTTGAGTTGGCGTTATCATGCCACCGCCAGGCACTCTTCCTTTAGCCATTCATATATTTCTCCTTTATTCGTTTGGCTATATCACGCAATGAATCTCCATCACGGCTATCTACAGTAAAATACGGATGCTCATCTGAAAAAATTCTGCCACCTAACGCAACGCTTTCCTTAAATGTACGATTAAACCAATCTGGCATTGCTGGTACTCTCATTGCAGCGTTTTTCACATCTTTCGCCATCCCGACAATATTGTCTTCAGCTAAATAACACCGACATTGATGTTCAATTGGCGGTATCAGCCATGCTGGGAATTGTGATTTTGGAGCTGTGAAGCCTTCATATTGCAAATGCCAAGGTCTCACACGTTCATCACCTTGTGTCATATAGGTAAGCATGGTACTATCTGCCACACCAATAAGCCCTGCTGCAATAATCATTGCATATTCAACGTCCGAGTTTTCTACTTCAGCGTATCGCTTGTTGTATTTTTCAAAGATTTCTTCATAGTCATCTTCATCAAATTCTTCATCATCAAAGCTTGGAAGTTCTCGTGCCATTTGATATTCCTCTGCTACTGCAAAATCAATCAAATTATCCACTGCTGCTACAATTATATTGCGTTTTGCCGACTGCTCATCATTAAGCCCTTCTGCATTTCGCAACATTTCCAAAGCTTCATCGTAATCTATATCAAAACCAGATAAAGCGTGTTGTATCAAGAAATCTGCTCGCAAATTCATCAACTCTTCCAGTATTTCTTGTGAATCGGTCTCATTGGTATAACTTTCTATAAATCTGGTAAAGACTGCAAGCAATGCCTCATATTCAGCTTGCTTCTTATCTTCATCATCTTTTGGTAGCCTATTTGCCTGTACACTGGAGAGAGAAGTGCTACCTATCACTTTCTCTCCCGAAGAAAATTTACAGCACCGCCACGATGATGGCCGTATCGCTTGTAATATTCTTCATCTGTCATAACATACTGACCGCCATCGCCACCACGAACGCCTCCAGAATTGCCGCCATTATCAGATTCCAGATTCAATTGCCGACCGACATTTACACCAAATGTCTTCTCTATTTCATCGGCACTAATCTCGAACTTATCAGTAAGAAAACGATAAAGCTCAATCTGGTCTTTATCCGACATTTCAAGGCGTTTCGCATATTTGAACACATTGCCAGGCTTCAGATAACCCATTGTAACAAGACGAGGTATAATTTCCTCATTCATTACATTTTCAATATATTCACGATATACCTCAATTCTATCACGGAACACATCTTGATGCGCACGAGTAGAGCCAACGTATGACTGTGTTTCTCCAGCCATATCTTCTGAACCAAGAATCAAATTGGAGACTTCTTTATTTGACAAGCCTATCAATCCAGTGAAGATGTGTTCTGAATTTGACATAGTGAACGTCTTTATATCAACCTCATCATTCAAACCAGTAACAATCACCTTGTTTTGTGCTGCTGAAGCAATGTCATTCGCCAATTTCTTACGGTCATTAGTATTTTCCGATTCTGTCTTTCCATGAATAATCGGCTGTCCGTATGTGTGGCTAAAATTAACATAATTTGCCAACGTAAACTTCTTGGCAAGTATCAAAGGTGCTGTTGCTGAGAACAATCCAAGACCACCAGAATCAATAAGTACATAAAAATCACGGTATTGTGGGTCATCAAAAGACCAACCTGGATTCCACATTCCCTGTCTGCGTATGATTCTCCTTTGGAAGGGGAGTATGTTACGTCTCTCTATCTGATTAACGTGTGCCAATTTACCAGTACGAGGGTCAATATCTGGAAGTATCTGCAAGCCTGTATATCCAAACATTTTAGCTTCAACAATACCACTGATAATCTTAATAAACGAAGAACCTTGAACCTTTTGTGTCTCTTCAACATCCTTAACGTACCGACCTTTCTCATTCATACGGCACATCATATAACGCTCACCAAGAATCTGGGAGTTCAACGTCTCTAAAACTGAACGCAAATGCGCATCTTGTTCAACGCAAGCGTCATAAATGTCAATAATGCGCCCACGATCATCTAACACACAGCCATCATTGACAGTGTGTTGCACTGACTTAAAGCGGCAATGTCTGTCAATTTCTCTTACATATTCTTGTATAGTTTTCTTGCTGGTTCGATAAATACTCTCCAGCAAGTCAAGATCAACTTTTTCTTTTGTCTCAACTGTTGCCATTAACTTCAAAAATTACTTTCTGAAGAATAGAAAAACCTACAGATTATCGTTTTCCTAAGTATACATTATTAAAATGATTGCGTACAATCAAAAACCAAATTCATTATGTTAATTGGCTTTTTCTAATGCCTTCCAAATGCCTTGTCTTAAAGCCTTCTATGTTAAATAATATGTTAAAAGCATATTTTCATTTGTATATAAAAAGAAAGACCATTACCTTTGCAACCGAAATTTTCAACTTAATACAAGTTTATATGAAAGAAACATCTAATTATTACAGAATCAAGACCGAGTGGACTAAAGAGGACGCTGACGGTCAGCTGCAAAAGACAAAGACCGAAGAGCTTGTCTATGCAACCAGTTATTCAGAAGCGGAAGCAACTGCCTACGCTCTGATCGAATCAGAAAACAGGGAGAGGTTCAGTGATGCCAGCATTGAAATCGTTAAAACAAAGATTTCAGAAATGCTCTACAACGAAACACTTGACCACGATGACACCCTCGTCAACGGACTCGTTTGCAACTTCTTCTCTGAGGATGAAGACTCTGGCGTTGGTATCTACAGCGTTAAGGTAATGATTCCTATAATGGATGAGAAATCTGGAAAGGAAAAGATGAACAGTGAGACAATCTTCACTCCAGCTTCATCAAACACAGATGCTGCTGAACGAATCAGCAAACACCTCAAACACACCATGTCAGATTTCATCATTCGCGACATCAAATTTGATAAAGCAGAAGCTATCCTCTGGCCACCTTCAGTTCAAGAACAGAAGCAGGGCTATTCTATGTAATGACACTCAAACCGTCTGGAAAGCCAATTAATACAAAGTGTAACGAGCAGGCATTTCCAGAATTTCCCGACTTGCTCTTCGGGACTACAACTGATAATGGCAGTGTTTTCGATGCCACCTCTTATCTTCAAAACAACTCATTAACTGTTGATGATTTTCTGCAAACGTGCGGATTTCAAATACAGGCACTTATCAAGTCGTATGAACTTGACGAAAACAAGTGCTTATTCATCAATACCGATGGTCATATTTTAATTGATGGTTCCTTAGTGTACCTATTTTTATCTTTTGTCGAACCAGATTTCCTTGCGTACATGTGCGACAGATGCCACGATCTGTTTACCGATGGGGTTGCCGTTTCGGACTCGTACATTCTCGAACACGCCTTTGTACGTCTTGACAAGGAATCTATAAACAAGATAAAAGATAATGGCAAGACGCATGTTAAGTGAACCAAAGCGCATCTTAGTTTTTAATCCTCTTAAACGTTTGGTTGGAATCTTCCAATCATTAACGGCAACAGCAAACGCTTTCAGTTGCCGACCTCAATCAATCCATTACGCATGTATTGGAAAGTGTATTTCATGCAATAAATTGTATTTCCGAATACTACAAGATGACATCGAAGTCACATTTGATGACTTAGGAGAATTGCGTGTCGAAGAATACGATAAATTGTGTGGTGTGGAACGAAAATACTACAAAACAGGCAAGATGGAGAGAAAGGGAATGAAGTATAATAAAAATAAAGACAAAGAACAAGTATGAAAATCAAAATCATCAACAACTCAAAGCATGAGCTTCCAAAATACGCAACAGCTGGCTCTGCTGGTATGGATCTCCGTGCAAACATTGATAACCCTATCACTCTTGCTCCAGGTGAGCGTGTATTGATTCCAACAGGACTTCATATCGCACTCCCAGTTGGTTATGAGGCACAGATTCGCCCTCGTAGTGGCCTTGCTATCAAATATGGCATCACTTGCCTAAATTCTCCAGGAACGATAAACTAATCTATTGTACCAACACTATTCTTACATATAAATCAAAAAGCAAAATGGAAGTAAAGAAAATTAAGGTACAATGTGCAGTTTGCGGCAAAATTGAATATGTAAATCCATGCCGAGCAAGAAAATATCGCACATGTAGTAAAGAATGTATGGGCAAATACAATCGTAACAAATACTCAAAGAAAGTAAAACTTATTTGCCAACATTGTGGTAAGGAATTTTTGGTTAAACCATCACATGCTGACAGAAGGCATTATTGCTCGAAAGAATGTCAATATGCAGACTTGCCAACAAAATTTCAAGGAAGTGGAAATCCAAACTACAAAGGACGCTTAGTCAATAGTGACGGATATATAAAAGCTTCAAATGAGAAATACACACTACATCGTGAGACAGTAAAAGAGATATTGGGTGTTGAGGAATTACCAAAAACATTAATTGTTCATCACAAAGATGCGGACAAACATTCCAATAACCCTAAAAATCTCATTCTCTTGACGCATAAGTTACACACATGGCTTCATAAAAATGTAGGTAACTACATATTAAAAGCTGTCTCAGAGGGTAAAATCGACAAGCAAAAAATTATCAACCTTGCACCAAACAAAGAGGCAAAGCAACGACTTGAATACATATTCAACACAAATTGCACAATGCAATCTGTCGTTCTAAAACAGGGTGAATTGCTGGGAAGTCCAATATATGAAGTGTTGGATAATCAGCAGCCAAGCTCGCAAAGCGCATCAAAGTAGCGAGAAGGTTCAACGACTAATAGGTGAATAGCGCAAATAATAAACCTAACACGAGTGCCCTGCCCAATCTTTAAGATTGGTGATGATATAGTCTGAACTACACGAATATATAAAGGTGTAGAACTATCGGATAAAGAGCCGATAGGATAACAAATGAGATTCTGATTACAGAGGAGATATTGGCGTAGAGCTTATCAATCATGGTCACGAACCTTTTATCATCAATGATGGTGAACGTATCGCCCAGATGGTCATCGCCAAGTACGAACAAGCCGAATGGGTTGTGACGGAAGAACTCGATGAAACAGAGCGTGGCGATGGTGGTTACGGACATACTGGAGTGAAGTAACTATGGAATATTTCATTAAAGAGGGTTGGAAACTCAATCCTAACGAGAAAATCGTCAAAGGAGTGACACGAGGTGTTGAACGCAATAATGGCGAATGTCCTTGTCATAACGATTCGGAAGACAAGCATTGCCCTTGTTCTAACTATCGCTTGCATGATCATTGCTGCTGCTCCTTATATGTGAAGGAATAACAAGAATATAAACAGGGGCAAATTGATTCTATAATTAATTTGCCCCATTTTTATTTCAATTATGAATACATTATCAAAACAAGAACTTCTTGATACAATCAAGAAACACAATGAAGAGTATAGAGTTGGAAGTCCAACTATCAGTGATATAGAATACGACAGTCTCATAGAACAGCTAAGAGCTATCGACCCTAACAACGAGTGGTTCAACCATATAGAACCGTCTCCAGTTTCCAACTCACGCAAGCGCAAACTTCCGCTTCCTATGAAATCGTTGAACAAAGTGAAGAATATCAATGATGTTAAAAAATGGCTCTCTTCACTTGGTTTACATGATGACACGCAACTCGTCTTGATGCCTAAGTTTGATGGGCTTTCTCTGCTTCACAATGAGAAGACTGGCGAAGCATGGTCTCGTGGCGGTGCTGAAAACGAAGGGCAAGACTGCACCCAACATTGCATCGCTGCAAACGTCATATCAAACACCAAATATGGTTATACCTATGGTGAGTTCATAATCAATCGCAAGAACTGGAGTGAGTTTTTTGATGGCAAAGTATCGCCATACACGTCAGAGAAATACAAATCTCCTCGCAATACTGCTGCTGGCTTTCTTAACAGAGATATTCCTTGCCAAGAAATCGCTCACGCCTCTTTCTTCAGATATGGAATTGACACTACATCACTCAAAGAGTTTGAGACTTTCGACAAAGCTATTAAACAGCTATGTTCTGACTACAACCAAGAACCTCTCTTTCAGCTTGTTACAACAAAAGACATTACAGAAAACTCGCTGCTCACAACTTTCAAGGAATGGTCTAAACTCTATCCGATTGACGGCATTGTTATCTACATCAACAATTTGCAACTCTGGGAGACTATCGGTAGAAATCAAACCACAGGCAACCCTCTTTACGCCATCGCCTACAAGCATCCAGACTTTACAGATGCTTTTGAGACCACAGTCAAAAATATTGCCTGGCGAGCAAGCAAGGCTGGCGCACTAAAGCCTGTCGTAGAAATAGAAGCGGTTGATACTGGAGACTGCATCATGGAAAACCCAACTGGCTATAATGCAGGATGGATTGCCGACATGGGGATTGCACCAAACGCAAAGATTCTTGTCACTCGTTCTGGAGGCGTGATTCCTAAAATCCTACAAACACTTGAAGCCGCACCAAAAGAAGACATAGAGACTATGTGGGATTCACTCGTTGAATGTCCGCATTGTGGCGAAGTAACATCATGGAATGAGTCTGGTAAGGAGCTGGTGTGTACAAATCCAAACTGTGACGGAATCCGTTTTGCTAAAATTGTTTTCTTCTTCAAAACCTGTGGGGTTGAGGATATGGGAGAACAGATGTTCGACAAGCTTTATCAAGCAGGATTCAATACTATATCTCGTATTCTCAATATGGTTGCCAACGACATATTTAGCATTGATGGCTTTGCAGAAGGTGCTGCAAACACCATTCTTGCCAACATGGAGAAAATTAAATCTGGAATTGACTTGCCTACACTTATGCAAGCAAGCGACTGTTTCCCTGGTATTGGAGCAATCAAAGCAAGAAAGCTTATTGATTCATTATCTGGTGATGAAGAAGAGAATCTGTACAACGTAAACTTTATATACGATGATGAGTTTATTAATAATCGTATTGAAGCATCCAGACTTGAAACCGATAAATCTTTTTGGAAAGGGTTCAACAAATTCCATCATTTTGTTAATGAGAACGACTTGACAATCAAACGACCAAATGTAATTTCAGTAGACACCAACGGCAAATGCGCTGGAATGGCTGTGTGCTTCTCTGGAGTCCGCAATGCAGAACTGGAGCAACGAATCATTGAATCTGGAGGAACTATTGTTAGTGGTATATCGAAGAAAACAACGCATCTTATTGTCAAAGATGTTAATGCAACATCCAGCAAGATAACAAAGGCGCAAGGGCTTGGGGTAACTATTGTCAACATTGACGATTTTACAGCACAACTCTAATACAAAATCAAATAAAGGGCGGTAGGTTTCCTATCGTCCTTTATTGTTATCGTTTGTTAATTATTACAGCGTATGCACAGTTTTTAGTAATATCACTTGGTAGATTGGTTTCATTTATATACCTTTGCAACAGAAAATGAAACAAAAGCATTTTATTATGGCAAAAAAGAATCAACTGACAACTTCAGACTATCTGGAGTACAGTGAGTATGAAAGACTTTTGGATAGCCTTCATACTCATGGGAAATACATTTGGGAACTGTATGCACGTCTTTCATTCTGTACTGCATGTAGAGCTTCAGATGTCCTGCACTTCCATTGGAAAGATGTGCTGGATGTGAGTTCTTGTACCGTGACTGAACAGAAAACCAAGAAGACAAGAACAATTCCTTTCAATAAGTCTGTTCAAAAGAAAATACATGACCTATATGTTCTGCTGGGAAGCCCAGACAAAACCGAATTTGTATTCAAAAGCAAAGTGACTGGTGAACCGTTGACGATTCAGTGTGTCAACAAGAAACTGAAAGACTTTAAGTATGACTATAAAGTGAAAATTGGGAATTTTTCTACTCATACATTCCGCAAAACATTCGGACGTTATGTCTACGAAACAAATAATCGTAGTGCAGAAGCTCTTGTACTTTTGAACAAAATTCTTAATCACACAAGCATCCAGATAACCAAAACTTATATTGGCATCACGCAGGATGAAATAAACAACATCTTTGAGTCCATTAAATAAGGGCTACATATTAATTGAAGCGCATCACATGCGCCCTTGCATCTTCTTTTCTTTTAATAGCCGAAGGGCTAAAATCATATAATCATGGCAAATTATGATGCAAAGGAGGCATGTGCCAGCAAAGAATTATGTTCTTGCTGTGGCTTGCCAACTAATGTTGATAATTTCGATCAACGAGCACCTTTAACAATTCTTATGCGCAAAGAGCAACTTTGCTTTACATGCGCTTTCTGGAAGGACAAAATAGCACATCCTCATCCAGACCGTGAAATCATCAATGGGTCTCACTATGTTTTTCACAAGTGGCTATCCAAGCCTCAACACTTTCAAGGGTTTGGAGGCAAAACCATGTACATCCTAAAAAATGACGGAACCGTAAAACGCTCCAACAATGTATGGTTTCAAGGTGACGTTCCAGATAAATTCAAGCCTCAACTTCCAGATACCGCCAAGTTCATCACAAAAGCAGCCTATTATAAAATCAAAGAGAATGTAAACTTCTCTTGCAATAAAAAGGGGTGCTGGGATAGATATAACTGTTTCTTCTATCGTCCAGAAGAAATGGAACCACAGGGGGCGTGGAATGAAATTCCAGAATCTCATAAGCCTGGCGATGAATGTTGCGAACTCTTTCTTAATAAAGATAGTGTCTTTACCAAGATATGATAACAGCACTTATTATACTTAACGCTATCGCTACGTTCATCATTATTGGCATGGTATTCTTGCTTCGTCAAAGTCTTGCCAACAACAAGCGATTGTTATCATTTGTAAAACATGATGATGAATTTAAGAAATGCGTAGCCGATACAAATATCTGGTACGTTCAAAGCATCAAGTATGTTCTTATCGCCATGTGCCGATATATTGATAGTATCAAACACGAGGCTATCAAAGAAGAGAGATATGAAGATGCTAAACGCTGCCAAGAAGCAATTAAAGAAATGAATAAACTTATAGACGCATAATAATGATTACAACTTTTATCTGCATCGTCATTTTTATCTGGCTTGCCGTATGCGCAGCAAAAATGATAGCAAAAAGAATCCTATGCAAAGACTGCATATTGAAAAAGAAATGTGAGGAACATCGCAAGTTGTACGGCACAACATTTTGTGATGACAGTGATTTCAATAATCACATCAACAGTTATCCACAAAACCCATTTATGGTATGAGACATTCAATAAGGAAATTCACAAAAGAGGAAGTGAAGTCAGTCCTCAGCAACAACATACTTAGATGTACTGAAAAGGAAACAAGAGCTATTTTCGACATTTTCGACTTCCAGCTCAAGGAGTTTATAATATCCGAAACCGATGTTGATTTCGAGATTCACTTCAAGCGCACTTACCTTATGCGCATCAAAGCTGACAAGAACAAACTGGAGTGTACTAACGAATACATTACTTTCCAGAATGGATCGGAAGGTGAAAGCTGTCATGGTCTCGCAATTCCAACTCCATCCACGCTTGCAGAAGTTTTGGTATTCTTCATCAATTCGTTTGCGCCCAACATTCTAAGAAGTGCTGGATATTGCGTAAACTACGATGCAGAGACATCACCTTACAGCTCATTGGAGGAGGCACAAGAGTACATGAAACTTGTACAGGACGTTTGTGAAACAATAATCAAGAAAGGGAATAACAATGAATAACTCTTCTACAGGTATCAAGAAACGCCATGCTGAGTTTCTTCAAGCCCTGTACAATCTCTATGGTAATGTAGCTTCAGTAGCTACATTATCAGAGATTGCTGTGGCTACCAATAACATTGTATCAACAACGATTAATTATTTGGAACGTCTGGAAAAGTATGGCTACATCACTATTGCCAGAATTTCCGCAAGAAAGAAACAGATAACAATAAACGAAACAATGTACAAGCGTCTTATGAACGAAGTCTCAACATTGTATAAGTAGCCGATTCTTATATTTTGTTAAAAGTTTGCATATTTTCAAACTTTCACGATTACAGGATTTCTATTCGTTGGTATAGAATCAATAAAACATAAATAGATGGAAATAGTAACAATTCCTTACAGCCAACATTTTCGTAATTCTGCGGAAATGTTTGGCTCGTCTGCAATCCAGCAAGTTTTCACTTATCTGCTGGATGAGCATCTTATGCTTGTACGAAAGGGGCAGCAACCAAATGTAAAGTTCTCGTGCAATTCCTTGGAAACTAAATGTGGTGTACATCGGCACACGATAAAGAAAATACTGCAACAATTAGAGAAGGACATGCGAATTATATCAATCACAGGCAACACTGTCAACATAGATATTAATCTGTATGGCTCACTATTGCATTGTTTCTATGGTCTCAGTAAAGAGGAACGTAAGACATTCTCTGACGCATTACTAATTGGCGATTTTTGTACAATTAAGAAGCTGGGATTCATCAAACTTGACGATTTTTGTACAACTATAGAATCACTAAGTGGCAAAGTTGTACAAATTTCGACAACTGGCGATAGCTCAAACACACCTTGTACAAATTTCGACAACGAAACTGTACAAAATTCGACAACTAAAGATATATCCATATCCCACATTGTCGAAATTTGTACAACTCAAATTGAAAGCCTACTATCTAATTGTACAAATTTCGACAAGAAAGACTATATCAAGCAGCGTATTGATGAGTTTTTTCGTGGCGAACTGGATGATGATGCTATAAATGGTCTTTCAGATGCTATTTTGTACAAAAAACACCAACTTTCGGCAGAAAACGAGTTGTCGATTTTTGTACAACTATTCTCAAAAATGTTGTCGAAATTTGTACAACCACTTGTCGAAATTTCGACAACAGAAAATAATATAGTAAATAATAAAAAAATAAACCAGCAAGCTGGAGAATTTTTTGAAAATTTCGAGCCGTCTGAAACAGAAGAAACATTCGATGAACTTCCAGACAATCTCCCAAAGATTAAAAAGGGCGGCAAGCATTTTCAAAAGGTCGAGTACCCATACTTCCCAGCTTCAGAAGTTTTAGAGTTCACCCAGGATATTCACCAGTGTCTTGATAATGATGTTAAGCTGTTCCTCTACAACTTCAACCAAGAGCTTCATGCGAGATATGACCAGGATGCGGAATACGATGATGAGACAGGAGAACTTATCAAGCAACAATCAACAGTAGATACATCCCAGCTTATTCTTCCCAAGAGTGAAGTTGAGGATATTGCCAGCACCGCTATCTCAAACACCAGAGCCGACATTGCTGACAGAAACATCTACGTCAATGACGAACAAGTTGAGATAACTGCAATAGACAATCTCGACCGTCTGACAAAGTTCAACATTATGGATTGGGATTTCAAACTTGTTGGCGATGGGGAGAAAGTCTGCCAGATTGATTGGGGAAAAATACAGAACCCAAATGCAGAACCTACGAACTGCCTCCAGTCATCATCCAAACGGTCAAGGCGAACAAAAGATGGTGAAGTAAATACAGAGCGTGAATTGAACAAGCAATACATCGCCAGCATTATCGAACATTCAGCTGAAGATGAAACTTGGGAAAAGCTGTCACCTATGGAAAAGCTTATCTACAATTTCCTCTGTGACCATTTCGAGTTTAGCGAAGACGGATTGGAAGTTGTTGACGTGAAAGAGGAAAAGAAGTACCTCAACCGCAATATGCTCTTCCAGTATTTCCAGAAAGAACTGGATAGCCGACCAGATACTCCCAGCCAAGAGGACTTCTTCTCTACATTCGCAAAAGACAAGCCAGATACTTATGGAGGCATAAAACTACGCCCCAACATGTTCTCAGCTGCCAAAATACAGCATTGGAACTCAAAACACGGCTTCCAGAGTGTTTTCTCCACTTCAAGCATACAAGTTACCACCGAAGAAGAGAAAACTCCACAGAACGCCTAAAAACAGGCAAATCGGGCATTTTACTTTGCAAGTCTATCTCGCAGAAGCTCATGGAATCGTCCCAAATACTCCAACGCCTCATTTTCGTCTTTGAAATAATTGCCAGCTATGTAACGGAAATGAGACGTTGGAGTTCCTTTTTCCCTATCGCCTAAAACAGTCATCTTATCTGAGATATACCAGTACTTTTCTCCTTTGGCTACTTTAGGATCAATAGGCTCAACTCTGTGCAACTTATCATTCCAGACCTTTCCGTATCTTTCCAGCTCTCTATTAAGTCTTCTCGCAGCTACTACGGTCATTGGATTAAACTGGAATGACATTACATCGCATACTCCAGACTCGTGCATACTATAGCCAATCTTTTTGTCGCTATAGATGAAATAACAGAAGAACTCTATAGAATTTTCTACAGGATTGATAGAGCGAACAACCCCCAGTCCGATATAGTTGCCACGAGAAAACTCCACACGCTCGTTTATTTCTGGTATATATTTTTCACGCAAAGCCTTTTTCTCGTAATCGAACTCATAACCTTGTTCTGCCAAAGAAATAGTCATAGCTTTATTTTCTATTTCGCTAACACTTGACAGGGTAGTGGCATTTAGCTCAACGCTGTTAGGTTTCCATTTCTTTCCAGTTTTGCAAAGATTGGAAAGAATAGCACATGATTGTACGTTGGTGATTGATGAATTGCTAACGACATAATAACTTCCAGTCTCTTTTTCAAAAACTATATCGCCAATTCCAAATCCGTTACGATACCATTCGATGAATGTTTGGGAATTGATAGAGCCTGGAGTGGTGAAGGTCGGAAAATCTTTTGGAGTAAGTCCGCAGTTGTTCTGGCAGAATAAAGAAACCATTTCACAGTCTTCTGCTGTTGCGAAATGGTTAGACTTGAAGAAGTCTATAACTTGTCTTTTTGTTTTCATATTCGGAAGATATACGAGTCAATTTGTGAATTTTCGGCAAAGGTAAGCATATTTTATGGGAATGTTCATTTTCAACCAGAAAATTACGTCATTATGGCTATTTTTACAGAAACAACAAATCTCCAGCACACTTTTCGTTACACATAAAGTCAATTTGCCGCTTTATTTTCGATTTGACGGCATTTCTCATACTGAATGGACAACTTATCCACCGTTACACAGAAAGTCGCTTAGAAAGGCTTAGAATTAATTGCGCCTATTTCTGGAATATGATGGAACATGTTTGTGACTGTTAGGGGGATTGTATGAGCCATGCTGTGAATTGTTAATGAATGTTTCGGGAATGATGTATAGCTGGAGGTTATCATTAAAGCAAAATCGCACATCCAGCTATACATTTTGTCAGAAAACGAATTGAAATTTTGGGGTCGGGAAAAATTCTGGGAAAGTTAAATATGAAGGTTTTATAAACGCTGGAAGGGTTGTGGTAATCCATCCAGCCCAAAAACGAAACTCAAATTTCGGGGCAGAATATATATATGGAATCCGCACCAGCAAGCATACCCTCCACCTTATTTAATTCATTGATTTTCAACGCTTTAGCCGTTTCACTTATAGCAAAAGTGAAACATTTCACCTTTTTTCTTTGCTTTTGCTAACTTATTGAATATCAATGCAAAAACCTTACTTTTTAGCCGTTTTCGGTTTTATATATTTTGTTTCCGTTCCTTTGTTCCTTATAATATCATTTTGTAACCTTATATAATGTTACATTTTGATATTTACAAAGGGTTATTTGCTTTTAACCCTATTTTAATACTACCTTATTTGTTAATTTATGTAAATTCGATTTAAGGCTATTTTTAGCCGTTTTAAGCCGTTTTACTACCTTTGTAGGGTAATAGCCCACACAACAAAAGATAAAGCAAATCATTGATTTTCAATAAGTTACGAGTATATCCCGAATGTTAATTATTTTAACTATAAACTTTCGTGTTGTTGTTTGTTAATTAGTCGTTTTCATTCAAACAAATTTGTATCATACGCTTGCGTGTGCGTGTATGTATGTGTGCGTATGTGCGTGTGTACGCTTGCGCCTGTATGTGTGTACTCGTGCGCACTTGTGCGCCTGTGCGTATCGTGTGGGCGTGTGTTCCTTATCAAGAAAAAATATAGATTGCACATTTTATCCTATTTTGTGCAATTTCTTGTTTGCAGCCTTAAAGTATTGCACAAAATAGCTTTATTTGTGCAATAAATAACCCTATATAATAGCTAACTTATTGAAAATCAATGATTTATAACACTTTCATTGTTTCTGTTTTTCTAAATCATTGATTTTCAAGTACTTACAAATTATTTTCGTGTTTTCTCAAAAATAATTGCTTATTTACTTGTGTATATCAAATAAAGTTCATACCTTTGCAACGTCAAACAAACAGAATGACAAACAAAAAAACAAGGGTTACTCTTTTAGGTGGTTTTAAGTTATCCTACATATAACGCCCAATGATAAACCGCAAACAAATTTAATGCAAAGGTAGTGGCAATTACCTAAAAGCCACACGAAAACCCTAACCACATTTGTAAAAGTGGCGAATATCGAAAGACTTAAAAGGGCTTTTTCGGTGCGTTCTTTGACTTATTGAAGTAGTGTTTTTATCCGTGTGGGTGAAGCGTATAAAATAGCCACAAATTAGGCTTATAGGGTGAAATGTGCCTTATAGGTTGGTTATTAAAAAGCGTAACATTTTAGTGAGTGATAACACAACAAAGCAAAATCTTTATATATAATGAAAACATATAAAAAGCGTAAAAATGTATTTTGTATATACGTTGCAAGTATATAAGCAAGTAAAAGCGTATAAAGTTAGTAGCTTTGCAGCCGTCAAAAGCGGTAATTAAATGTGCTAAATGTAGCTATAATGTAAGAAATTAATAACAAGTGGCGAAATAATGATATTTAGATACATACGACATGCTAATATATTTTAGTTATTAAAATGTGTTTCCCGTGTGCCTAAATAAGACGTACAAAGGTACGTTTGCAGCAACGTAAAACGGATAAAGCGACAAAACACAAAAAGCGAAAGTTAGCGAATTTTGCGAACGCTAACAAAGTAGTTATCCGTACATTAGTTATTAGTGTATGGTGTAGTAAGTATGTCCAAAACTACAAACAAAAGCACTGAAACCAAGTTTTACAACAAGTTTGTAAATTCAGTGGGTGGATTGTATCTAAATGCGATGCAAGTGTTTTCTGCAATCCCTAAAGCGTGTACACTGTGGAATTTTCCCACGGTGGGAGGCGTTATGTACATAGCGAATATGTAACCCACTACGATTTAACAAACTTAATATTAACTTCCAAAAAGCGTAAATTATGGAAAATTTTGTAAAAACTTCGTTTGAACTCGTGAATGGTAACGTAAATGTGGCAACTAAGTTGATGGCTCGCTCTCTCGTGCTTGCCAACGACAAAGGCACTATGTACAACATCATTGCCAAGGTGCGTAATACCGATAAGTTTTCGGTGGTTCGTGCGTTGGCAAAGGCTGTGCTTGTATCTATGCGTGAAGCTAACAAGTTGAACTCTACCGATGCAGCACAGGAAAGTAAGAAGCATGTAGCCAACAAGATTACCCCTGCATTGTCTTGTCACGTTATTATGGTGACGGACAAGAACGGCAACATTCTGACCGACTCTATATTGTCGGTTCGTGAAAGCGAGAAAGACACAGGCAAACTCCGTGACGTTATCCGTATCACAAAGGGTATGCCGCTTTACAAACTTGTTGTGGAACAGGGCTTAGACTGGTCTGACGAAAGCGTGGTTTCTGCTCTCAATGCGTGGACTACTGCCACCATTGAGCAGATGGACTATGTGAAGAATTTGGACAAGGCGTTGGGTGATGCTGCCGACTCCACCGAAGCTGAGGAGAAAAAGGCTGAGAACGAGCGTAAAAAAGCGGCAAAGGAAGCCGCTGCCAAGAAAATGAAGAGCTATTACGCTACCCTTGGCGTGTCTGAAAATGCGACTGAGGAGGAGATTAAGGCGGCATATCGTGAGGCTGCAAAGGTAAACCACCCCGACAAGGGCGGTGATGAGAAGAAATTTAAGGCTGTCAATGAAGCGTATAACGCTATCAAGGATGCAATGCAGTTTGCTGCATAAAGCGTGGCTTTTGATAAGATATTCGGTGCTATGTAGTGCGTGAAAGCGTACAACATAGCACTTTTTTCGTTGGTGCTGTACAAGGTGGGTATGCGCTAAAGCGTGTATGCGGTTCGACACCGCCAGCACTCCCAATCAAAACATAAAAGAAAATGCCAAGATTAGCAGACTTACTGCCTGTAAGCGTGAATAACAGTAGCGATATGGGCGCAGAATGGCTTGTAAACTTTGCCTATCTGCTGGGAATGGACTTGTGTAAGGCGCAAGCTGTGTATGAAAAGTATGGCAAGGGCTATATTTATGCTAAGAGTGGATTTGCCATGCCTGACACGCCATATCAAAGGCGCAAAATGGTGGCGAACTTCGGTGATTGCGTAATCGTAGAAGCTGGTGGTGAAGTATGGGTACGAACAAAGCGTAACATTGGTGCGCTTAATCGTAAACGTGCTGCAATAGCCGATAAAGTGGAGCGTAGAAGAATACGCAAATCTGAAGAAGAATTGCGTGAGGCTAAACGTGTAAACCGTCTTTTCAAGGATGGACAAACTAACCCATCACCTAAACGTGGAGGTAAGGGCAATAGCCATGCTGAGATTGGTAAGTATGTGAATTTCCGTGGCATCCGTATGGAAATGACGGAACGTAGAAGCGAGATAAAATTTGCAACAATAACTGTGCATATCTAAAAACAGGAGGAACTATTATGACACAACAGGAATTTACTGCAAGAACTGGCTACACGCCTAAAACAGAGGACGAATTTTGGTCTATCCATGACGAGTATTGCAATAGCTCGTTCAACAAGGACGAATTTTGCAAGAACTGGAAGCGCATCCACGCTCCAGAATACCGCCAGCCATGCGTGATGAACTTCGCAACAGAAGCGGAAACCGAGCAAAAGGTTATTGAACTGACAATGAATAATCGTATATTTCGTGTCACTGGACGCACACAGATATGCGTGTACTGATACGTTGGAGGTGCTTATGGTACATTGTCGGGTTCGACTCCCGAAGCACCACGAATAATCAAAACATTAAAGAAAATGAAAAAGGTATATCTAAATCGAGTTTACGAACTTATCTTGACTTGCAAGGGCAAGCAAATAATCCGCTACACATCTGCTATGTTGTTGGCATTGGCTCTTGTCGGCTGCAACAGAAGCGAGAGCAAGACGGAAAATCCCCAGGACATCCGAACCTATGACGCTCGTATCGTGTATTGCGATACCGCTATTGACTTCACTCCAGCTAAGAAAAATGTGGAGTATGGTGTAATGTCTGACACTAACCCTATTCAGATAGCAACATGTGAGAAACTTCTGGACGAGTGTGTGGCGTGTGGAATACTTGACAGCAAAGGCGTAAAGGCATATCGTAAAATTGCCAAGCGTCCGTCTGTGGCTCGTTATATGGAGCTTATCGAAGAGTGCGAAAATGAGGAAAACTTCTATGACACCGTAGGAGAAGGTGACGCATGGTGTGACTATTGCGACTATGTTCTTGCTCCTCGTGGTGAATGTTGTCCAGATTAAACAGAGGAATAACTATGAAAAGAACATTGCATATCATCGGACATATTATGTTCGTTATCATCCGTTTCATAATTCGTGATTTGATGCTACGCTTTGACCGCAAAGTGTTGAAGCGTTATCTGAACATACAGACCCCACTCTATCGCCTGTGGTGGTCTAATCATTGCCAGTTGGTGCAAGCTAAGCTGGATGCAAAGAACAATACAAGTAAATTCTAAAAACTCATACGACATGTTTGAAATAATGTGTAAGGAAAGGTTCAAGGAAGCTATGGAGCTTTCTCGTGAACATCGTGATCAGACTTTTAGCAACTGCATGATGCGATTGCTTTCGTACTTAACGTGGAACAATGCTGACAAGGTGCGACTGACTCGTGACTGGGATGAACATTGCTTCAATTTTGCGGTGCTTCGTGCCGATGGTTCTGTAATGCTTAATGGTGGTGTGATTTTTCACGGCTTTCCAGAAAGCGGTTATAAGCAGAATGGAAGTGTACAAATCGACCCCTCATACGGTTGGCAGATACACACATAATCAATGATATTTCACAAGTTCTTTTATGTTTTGGGTAGAGCCGTGGCTATTGATTTAGCCACGGCTCTTTTCTTTAATGAATGTTAAAGTCATAAAAGTGGTCAACTTTGGACTCCACTACATGCCTATTCATAATTAAACAAAACAACCGAAATATGAAAATTTCCAAGACAAAGCAAATCGCATTGCTCAGAGATTTAAGACGCAAGTGTGGTTTCTTATACCGTGAAGGAAATCATGGTTATGTATGTCATTGCGGCTATAAAATACCCAATGGCCCACATATATCACATCTTCCCATATCATGCAACTTGGCTAGTAGCGATTTGAAGCGCAAGGCATTTGAGTGTGGCATTGATATAACTATTCCTAAAGCAGTTTTGGCTGCAATTTAACAAACAACCCTCAAAACATAAAACAATATGGAACTTTGTGAAAAAGAAGAATATCGTGGCTGTACGATAAATGTATACTACGATGACACTCCAGAAGACCCAAGGACTTGGGATAATGTCGCAACTTTTGTTTGCGAGCATCGTAGATATAACCTTGGCGATGGACAAGACATTGAAGGACGCATTGACAGCCTGTTCAGTGATTATGTTCCTGCCAAAGCTATAATAGATCATTTCGTGAAAACTCGTGATGCTCACCTTGTTCCTGGTGAGGAAGATGATTATTGCGACCAATATTACGAGTATAAGGAAACTATATGTGGTGAAGAATATATTCGCTACATAGACGCTGACACAAGCGATAGTGATGACAGCATTGCTTCAGATATGGCTGATCAATTGGATATGTGCGAGAAAATGTTACTCCTTGAAAACACTGGTGAGGTTGTGACTTTGCCTATTTCAATGTACGAACATTCTGGAATATCACTATGGCTTGGCTCTAAATGGGGTCATCCAGACGCTCAGTGGGACTGCTCTTCTATTGGATTTGCCTTTATTGAAAAGAAAACAGCTGAAAAGGAAATACCGCAACGCAAACTGACAGATGAGCAGAAGAACGACTGGAAGCAATGGGCGTATGCCATGATGGAAGGCGAAATGGAAACATATAACAAGTATGTTAGCGGTGAAGTTTATGGCTACATGATTGAAGACGAGGAAGGCGAAGAAGCTTCAGATGTTCATTTATGTGGTTGTTGGGGCTTCTACGATAAAGACCACTTACTTGAATGTGCAAAAAACGATATTGACACATACCTGGAAGAAAAGCGTGAAACTCGCAAGAATAACCTTGAAACATTGGTGAAGAATATCGCTTCTATCTACGGCATCACATTCACTGACGGAGATTATATGTATCGTGTGGCAAAGGACATGTTTGGTTTTGATTACATTGAAAGAGCCAAAATCTGCAAGTCTGTAGTCGGTGCTTATGTTCAGATTGGATTTTCTAATCTGAATGATGAGATTTTGAACGATATGGTGGAACAAATTAACAAGAAAGTAGCATGAAACAGATAACAAACAATACGGTAAAAGTGTTCCAATTGCAATGCTCCAATATTAAAAAATTGGAAAATGATAGAGGGCTGATTCTTGAACGGAAATACGATTTGCTGTGCCGCAACATAGCTAACGGACAAGTAAAATCTAAAATTCCAGTTGAAGAAGAGGAATGTATTGCAGATAGAGCATGGCACGCTTGTAATGTAACATGCTGGAATAGCGGATATAAAACAGGCGCAGCCGTAGAAACCGATTTGATTACGATATACCCGACAGAACACTTCGAGGGTGTTTGCAATAGTGATGTGTTTGTTATGTATAATGATAAAATTTACGTTGCAGACTCTGTTGGGTGGACGGTTGTTAAAAGCGTCCAGGAGGCAATAAGCAGAATTATCTTCTATAACTCTGGCATAAATTGGAATGAAATACTCAACAAAGAGGATTTCGATTATTTCAATAATTATTGGCCGCAACTTCGTAAAGAACAGGACGAAGAATTAAAACTAATAAATAGAAAACTTAACCGAAAACGTAACAACAATGAGAAAATTTAGACTATATAAAGTGGAATCTGGAAGCAGAGCGAAAGATCCTGTGATAGTCGAAGGCTTCTTAAAAGCGGAAGCAAAAGCCAAAGACATGCTCCAAGAAATATGGGATAATTACCCATGTGACGATACTTATATTGCATGTGTTGAAAAGGAAGCTGGCTTGTATTGCGACCACCTCATAATGCAAAAGGACGTTTTCAATGAAGTGTACTGGAAAAAGCTGGTAATAGGAACCTATTGTCCCTTGTACGACCGACTTCTTGAAGACTACGAGGAAGATGAACTGGAAGAGTGGCGCAAAGAAAAGGATATTAGCCTCTCTGACCTCACTAATGAGCAGCTGCAACAACTTCGTTCCGAGATTGTTGTCGGCAGTATGTATTTGTCTGACTACGAAAACTCATTCAATATCAACGAGAATGAAGTATACGATATATCAGAGTCTTATGACATTTGGTGTGAAGAGAATGATATTGAAGATAATGCAGAGAATTTCGCTGACTATGTTCAAAATCATTTGTAAACAATATAAAACCAGATTAAAACATGAAAGAATTAGAACCAATATACATACGAATTGCTGAATGTAAGGCGTGTGTAAACAATGAGGACGGCAATTTTGACGAACTCGCATCACAAGTTTTGGCAGAAGCATTACAAGTAAAAGAATTGCTGGACGATAGCTCTGACTTGCCACATATTCAGCTCGAAGAAAGCGTGTGGTGTGATTTCCTTGATTGCAACATTGATGCTGTATTTGTTAGCGAAAATGATGCAATCCATATCCTTTCTTCATCACGAGGAGGCGCAAACCTGTATCAGTATTTACCTATCCAGGTTCCACGCCAGACAATGCTGGAGGTTATGTTGCAAATCGAGAAGCAGATAAAGTGTGTTGAGGAGAAAAGGTGGTGGGGAATTTATCACGTTTTCTTCAAGCAAGACTTTCGATTCTGGCATAAAACTGAAGGACGTGATTTGCTGTACTCCCTCCAGATGGCTGTAATGGAAACCAAGAACTTAAAGCACAATCCATTCAAGCCACAAGGTGAAGAAGTAAATCAGACTATTCTTCAGCAATTCTGTCACCAGTGGGAATGTACCATCAACGACATCATCAATGAGGTTAATGAAGGAGCATCATTTGATGATATTCGTGTCTGTGACAATTGTGGTTTGCCTATGTCCGATGGGTATTATCTGGGTGGTGAATATGCTTGTGATGACGAATGTTGTTTGGCACTTTACAATGGAGATAAAGCGCAAATGGAGGAAGATTTAAGCCACGCCAATGAGGATTGTAGCGATTGCTATTATACCGAATGGGAGTCAATATTTTTCGATTAACAATAACTTAAAACATAAAGAAAATGGAAAGAAACGATGCACTTAGAGTGTTTACAAAGAATAGCGGCTTTGTTATGGTTGACCGCAAGTTGCAGGAAGTAAAGTGGTTGCGTACTGAGTTCAAGTACGATCACAAAGATGAAGACTTCTTGCTCTACGCAGCTCAGACAACATTCCAGAAACCAGACGGTACTACTGGAGTGCTGGATGACTATGACATGGCGTTCGATAGTGTAGAGAAGTATGAGAATGGCATTTCTGCTGAGACATCGTACAAGACGCTGTTTACTCGTAAGAACGATGGCGATGTCATTCGTGATATTATTCGTGGTGTAAAACGCTCATTTAATCCAGAATACTGGGTGTTCGACAAGTCATGCCATGCTCCATTGCGGTATAAATTGGAGCTGGAAGAGTTCTACTTCGACTATTCTGACAACCGCTTTCACACTGACGAGTTCCTGAAAGATTGTAAGATTTACGACACTAAGGAAGAGGCTCTGTCATACAATACCTATAAGGTTATAGAACAAGACGGAACCGAGTATGAGCGTGATGGAGTAAACAAGCTTATCATGCTTGACGATGACCAGCGTGAACTGTTGAAGCAGTTTGAGGACATCTGCAAGAAAATGAATGATGCGGATATGCTTCTTATCAGTGACAGCTGTGAGGATATGTCTGTATTCAATTTGCGGCACATCAAGAATTATGCTCTTGATTATAACGATGTTCCAGATGTGATGGATGGCAATCCAGAAGATTATGAAAGAGCAGACCGTTATGGTATGCCTTTCAAAGTAAATCATCACATCCAATGGTGGGGCGATGACAGCAGCTTGTTCATTCTACGCAAACCTACAGAAAATGGCGAAAAGTGATTTTGACAAATTAAAAGAGCATGTATCTTTTCTGGTTGACCTCTTGGATGAGCGTCAACTGGAAGAGTACGTTGCTTGGTGTGACAAAAGAAAGGAATAACAATGAAAATTATATCAGACATAAGTCTTAAAGACTTCGGATTTTGGAGTGGTGCAAAAGACACTGCCGAACAGCTTACAGACGAGCAGTTTGACCAAGTGGAGACGATACTGGAGGATTTATATCCAGATGGCGTGACTGACACTGAACTTAATGATATATTCTGGTTTGAACCAAACAAGATATATGAATGGGCTGGATGCTTTCCTAAATTCTTCAAATTAACAGCCACTTGCGGTCGTGTTAAGTATGTCAGAGCTGAAGATAGCGATGATGTAGATGAAGTTGAAGGCAGCTATTGTGATTCTGAAGAGGTTGAAGAAGATGAATGTGAGGACATTGAGAATGTTAGCGATATTGAGCTTAATGACTTTTCTGATACCCACTATTTCTCAATCAAAAGTCGTTTTACAAAGCACGAGCTTATCATTCATTGCCTGGGCGATGAAGCGGCTGATGATTTGAAAGAAGCGTTCTTTATGTGTGAGGTTGAGGAAATCACAGAAGTTCCAGCTGAAGGCATTGATGGCGAGGAAGATTGGGAGGATTATGAAAATGATTCTGTAACAATTGACGAGTTTGCTTATGACGAGGATGAAATGTGGAATAGCTATGACATTCCTGTTTATGCAATACCTCGTATTTGCCAGCTGATACTCGACCCCAATAATTTTCTCGACTTCTACGAAATTCCAGAATCTCATGCAATCAATGAGTATAACAGAAACTTAGAATTGAACGATAAAGACATCAAGAATATTGATGAATTTGTAGCTGATCTTCACGATGTAATGCCCGATGGCTTTACGATTGACTGGGATGTGGAAAGTGTCGGTTCTCCATATTTCGACCCACATCCAGCCTTCGGATTGGCTATGGATTGCGTAAAACTTAGAGTATATCCAAATGAAACAGACACGAGAGGAAATAATTGATTTGTGGTATCGGCTAAAAGCGTTAGAACAGAAGGCTGCTTGTAGAGAAGTCAATTGTGAAGTACTTGACACTCTACAAGCAGCTATTGACACTATGGAAAATGCTTTTATCACCATTAATAATATCATAACTGACAGCGAACAATAATGCCGCTATAAAAACGAACAAAAAATTTGAGCTATGGCAGATTTGAAAACTTTATACTGCTCCCAATGCGGTAGTACTAATGTCCAAATCCAGGCTTGGGTTGACGCTAACACGAATGAATACATTTCTGATGCAGATACCGATGATGCTTGGTGTGACGATTGTGAGGAGCATGTAAACCTCGCAACACTTCCAGAACTCTGGAAGCGGTTTGGTGACGTTCCTGTAAACAATGACGATGAAATAGAGGAAGATTTTCTCTGTTTCGAGAAAGGCACGTCAAAGTTTGATGTGTGGCACTGGTTCGATGACCGTTGCCCAAACAATTTGCATGATGATTTAATGTTTAACGATAACGAGGAGGATTAAATATGACTTTCAAAGAATACGTCCTTGACTGGTTTCATCAACTGGTGGAGGAACACTACACAGACAAAGAGTGGCAAGCTGACTTATTCCACCAGCTTGGTTACAATGAGGCTGAATATCTTGACGAAGGCGTGTCAATATATGATTTCTTGTTGGAAATGTCTGATGAGAACGATATTTATGAGGCATTGTTCGGCTATGAAGCCAAGGTGAAGACCTTAGATGATCTTCCAGACACAGAAGGCTTCTTGACAAGAATGTTCCAAGAAGTTGGCAAGGATTATATTAAAGAATATGACTTTGCCAATGAACTGCTGGAAGATATGGCTGGACATTGCTTTAATTACACAAATCCAGCAGGATTCTTCCAAGATTTGCAGTGTGGCGGCTGTGCATCTGGTATGATTGGCATGTTCATCTATCATTCAGATTGCAAAGACTTCTATATCAATCATATTGATAGTATGGAAGATTTTGTAGAAGAACTCGAAGATGAACTTGGTAGCCCTATCAAGAACGAAGAAAAGATGCCGCATTATACATTTATATGCTGGGTATGCTACGAGGAACTTGCATTTAGAATTGCTAACGAACTCTGGGATGGCGAAATCTAAAGCACAAAACATGAAAATTGCGGTATTGGATTTCGTCAATACGTCTGTTGACATGATTGATGTTGACGAAGATTTTATAATGCGAAACTATCATGGCGATGTAGAGGAGTTTCTAATATGCTGGTGCGGATATAATGTTGATAATATTCAATGGATGGCAAACCGCAAATTGAAAATCAACTTAAACATGACTATAGATGATTTCGCTGGTGACGATGAATTAAACGAAGAAAACAATGAAACATACTGATTTCTATTATCTGTTCAAGGGTGTTAAACAACATGTTATTGACGAGCTTAAAGCTGCTGTTAAAGCGCATGGTGGTAGTTATAGCTGGGAGACCGAAGACGATTGCCCAATTGTAGCAGCCAATCCAGATACAAGCGAGCCAGAGCCGTTGGATGTTTGTATTCGCGGCATTTCTTTTGACACCTATGGCGATTTGGTGTTTGAAGCCACTGGGAAAGAGTCTGGATATGAAATCGACTATTTATGTGTTGATGATATTTTCGCTGAACATATTGGATATATTATCGACTATATGGACGACACTCCAGACGTGTCCGATGTGTCAATTCCATTTGTACATTAACCACATTACGCTTTTAGAAAGACCGTGCGAGTTTTATTACTTGTGCGGTCTTTTTTCTTTTAATGAATGTTAAAATACGGTCAGCTTTTCACCCCTTCTTTTCATTCATTTCCTATTCATAAATAAACAAAACAACCCTCAAAACAGTAAACAACATGGGATATAATCATTCTGACATCGGTCATAACTGGGCGCATCAACTAAAATCACGCCAAGGTGACAGATATTACAGTTTCAATGGTAGTAAAATTAAGTCGTATTCTACCGTTATAGGTGAGATTGTGTACACTAAGAACAATACGCCTGTCTATTTTCTGAATACTGGCAGTTATTCAAATTCTACTTGTAAGCATCAAAACTACGCTTTCGGTGCAATTCCCAAATATGCGGTTAAGTTCTCTGCATCATGCGGTGAGTTTATGTACGGCTGGGATGGAATTACTAACTGGAATGGTGAGATTACTGAAACAATAGCAAAGAATTTCGTAATGAAAAATCTCCAGTCTATCTATGATTCTTTATTGGCGTTCAAGGATTCTAAAGCTCTGAAAATCGAGAAAGAGTTTTCGTTGGAGTATTTTTATAAGGCAACGAGTTTTATGGAATATTTTCCGCTTACGTCATTCTCAAAGGTGCTTCGTATCAAGAACGAAAACTTGAAGATGTTTTTCCATATAACAAACCCTACTTCATTTAGAAAGGTGGTTAAGGCTTTGATAGCTGGAGAGAAAGATTTGAAAGCTCTTGTTGATATAGCTTGTGGTGATGGGACATACGGTGCTTATTATAAGCGTACTATGGGAATTAGAATGTCTGAAACCACAAGAAAGTACAATCACAAGTGTGGATTTGAAACCGTTGGCATTATGGGCATGTGGTATAATCCTTATCCTTATTGCTATGACAAGAAAGATGGTTCACGTTGGCCGAAGAATATGACATTTATATCTCATTCGTTTGACCGCTATTGTGGAAAAGGCTTTACAAGTAAGCAAATCCTCCAGCATCGTCAAAATGGCGATTTGATTTCTGTCTTGTTTGAAGCAAGAAAGAAGAATCTGGCTAACGCTTTTCTCTATGAAGAGAGAAGATTGAGAAGCAAGCGTGTAGAAGAAGCCAAAGAACGTCTGGAGATTTTCATTGGTTTGCGTGGTTGGCAAAGTGATTGGAGACATAAATACAAGCACACGTTCTCATCATTTAATTACAACGGTGTCGAATATTCTTTTAACCGTTGGAATGAGGAGAAAGAGCTTTCTGACGATGAGTATAAGGCATTTTGTTCAATGTCCGCAGAAGAGCAAAATGAGTTCGTTCGCACAAAACGTACAGAAATGCTTGAAATATTGCGTCAGCAAGATTACAACTATGAGCATCGTGCAGAATTGGCAGAAAAAGCTCATCTGGAATGGGAGAAAGAACAAGCTGCAAGGCGTGAATATATAGAACGTCTTAAAGCGCAAGGCGATGAAGGTATACGTCAGTTGTGGCACGAAGGCTTGATCGGTAATACTTCGCTCTGGAATAAGCCTATGACGGTGTTCTATGGCGGCAATGTATTGTTGAGAGTTGCTGATAATGGCGAGAACGTGGTTACTTCTAAAGGTATTACAATACCGCTTAAAGAATGTAAGCGTCTCTGGCTTATAATTAACCGTTGGCACAACGACAATACAGAGTTTTGTAGCAGCAATGAGACAGTTCGTGCAAACAGACTGCAACGATGGAATATCCAGCGTTACCAGAACGATATTATGATTGCTGGATGCCATGCAATCGCTTACAAAGAAATGGCAACTATTGCCAAACAACTCAATTTTTGCTAACAACATAAATTCAAAATTATGGAGGAATATATAGAAGAAATAACGGTTTGCAATGAGCAAATCTTTAACGATAAGGAATCGCATACAATAACAATGCGGTTCTATGATGGCTACGCTATTTCAACGAATAACTTGTATGGAATGTCTTATCCTACATTGTTCCAAGTTCAAAGCACAGATTGGATGCAGAAAGAGATTACGGAATATTGCGGTGATGGACGTGATGGTACAGACTGGCCGTTTGACATTGCGTTGAAGTACGGAATCTTGTTCAAACTTCCGCAAGACTCTAAGCTGGAACGTAAAATCAAGTGGCTGGAGCAGTTTGCAGTTGTAGATGTCAACAGAAAAGCGGCTTATGAGAAGTTCTGTAATGAGCTTGACGCTCCTAATAAGGAGTATTTCGTTCTTTACCATGACCGTACTGGCGATGGTGGCATGAGTGTTAAGTATATTGGCGAGTGTTGCTGTGATGATGAAGCTATTGACAAGGCTTTTTCTACTAAAGCTATACCGCAAGACACGGTACATTTCTATCGTGCTGAAGATATTGAAGCCGCTAATATGGCTGTTGACTATGGCAAAGATATGAAAGTGGTGGCTGTTTATCATTCCAGCTCACAATATCTTGAAGAGTATTGGACGGTTGTTTCCGTTCCAGTTTCTTGCGATAAGTTTGCGGCTTTTGTGTGGAATCGTGGCGATAAGTCACAACATGTCAGCAACCGTTTCTATACTTTCCCTTCTTACATAGCCATGCAGAATTTTGTACAGCAAGAGAAGGTCAATGAAATGCAGGACGAGCTTCCAGAGTTCAATATTTCGTGGTTCCTGGAGGATTTGAAAGGCGATACTGGTTTGAAGCCAGATGAAACTCTGCATAACATTAATATCTGGGCGCAAGAAGGCTACAACGTCTGGATTGTTTGTGGTACTTACAAATAATGCAATATGGCAAATAAAAAGCAATACACTCACAACGGTATAAATCTGGTAAATATGGCATTTGCTATCGGTCAGATTAACCAAGATGAAAGTCTTTCAGTACATGCAGAAAGGGTTATTGACTATGCTAAAACATTTACTTCTTGGGAGGTGAAAAACGTACTTTGCTTAGAAAATGGCTGGGAGACTTACATGGAGAATGGCGGTGAGGATTACGAAAGTGTGATTTACGAATGGGCTGAAAAGTTTAGAATATGAAAGATAAGATTTATGTAGTTACCCAACAATGGGGAAACACTTCTTTGGAAGATTTCAATTTTGAAATTCTTGGGGTTTTCTTTGACTTGCGAGAAGCTACTTTATGTATGCAGAAAGCTCGTAATGTTGAATTGTCAGAGTCATACGGTACACCTTACGAATATCTTTCTCATTCAATGGAAGTTAGCGTTAATGAAGAAGACTGGAAGGTTGAAATAACAGCGACAAATGGCAAGTGGGATAATTTTGAGATACATGAGAAAGAAGTTAAACAGCGTGACTTCATTGCCGTACAGTTTAAGTATTCTGGTGAGGTATTTAATGAGCGTATCTATCTCGACCAGATAGATTTGACTCATTATGATGACATCTGGGACTGGTGGTTTGGTTCAAATGGGAACGAACATTTCCCAGATTTGAACTTTGAATTAACTGCTGACAAAGATAAAGATGGCAGTCCTGCTTGTGGCAATATGTATATCAACGTTTACGAAAATGAAGATGCTATGGTTCCGTTGAAGAGAATTACAGACATTTCATGGGTTTATAGTTGGATTGAAAGGAAAGAACATCATGCAAAAAGTTAAAATAGGTTCTGTTCATACAGTGAACGGACAATACGTTATCACTCCAGAATACGCTAATGTCGGTGATTTGTACGGCACATTCTTCAAAGATTCTGAAGCATACGAGAAAGACTGGGATGCACCATGTTATGCTGAAGAAGCATGTTTTGACGATTCTACAACAACCGATCGTTATTGGACTCACGTTTCCCTTCTTCTGGAGTGTGGTTATAACGAGAAGTTGTGCAATGCTATGTTTAGCGAACTTGCTTGGCAATGTCCAGATACATGGCTTAATGAGTTGGATGAAGAGGATTACTCTTACTATTGGTCTTGGCTAAAAGTTGGCTGTAAGGCTTTCTGGTGGCTGGATGAATGGTGGGATGCCGATTTTTATGAAGTTGTCCGAATTGGGGACGCTCCAGAAGATTATAATCCAGACACAACTGTGTGGCTTCGCAAATCAGATGAAGAAAACCCTGGCGAGTATGAGGAAATCGAAGCTCGTCTTTGGGAGTTAGCTGAAACCGACATTTCTCGCCAACTTCAGAAGAAGAAAGAAGAATATTATCACAGTTTCATTAAGCCTGGCGCAAAGGTTTGGTGGAGTGATCCTGCTGGAGAATCGTCTGATTGGTTCTATGTGGACAGCATAGATGATGATGGTTATCCTTGGGGTGATGAAACCGAAGTATGGCTAAAGATGAATAAAAATGACAAAGTAGCAACAAATCAAGTTCTTATGCAAGAACTTTCTATAACAATTAAATAATTATAAGTTATGAAACATTCAATTTCGATTAAAACAATCAATGGTGTCCTTTCAATCTCAGATTTTAAGGCACAGCGTGTATCAAAGTCCGATGTAATCGGTGTAGTTCTCCAGACCGAGACAATCGGTATGGTTATTTCTCTTGACCAGTGGAATGAAATCTGGTGCAGCGATGGAAACCGCAAAGTCTTCAATAAGGAGTGCGGTGAAGCAGAAGCCTTGCAGACATTGAGTGGACTGGAGCTTACTCGCAACATCGTGAAGCAGAACGAGAAAGATGGTGAAGACATGACTGCTGCTATGCGTTGCTGGCAGTACAAGAAAGGCAACCTCCAGTGGTATCTTCCAAGTCTGTATGAGCTTGGAACAATCATCGCTTATCGTGATGAATTGAACGAGGCACTGGAAATGCTTGATGCTGACCAGTTTGATGAAGATGATTGGGGCTGGAGTAGTTCCGAGAACGGCAGTTGGAACGCATGGGGCGTCAACTTCGGTAATGGTAACTTCAACTACGGCTACAAGTACGGCAGCTACGGTGTGAGGGCAGTCTCCGCATTTAGCCCATTGCAGCGAGGCGATTTTTCATCGCCGAGCGAAAATGGTAACTGTTCATCATTTACCGAAGAGTCCGCTATAGAGTACTTACGTCAACTTGGCTATACTGGCGAGCTGACAAAGAAAATCAACGTATAAACCATGAACACTTACGAAATTGAATGGAACGGTCAATCATATCATGCAGCAGACATAACTATATTCGCTGGCAAGGAAGATGAGTTAAATGTCACGATTGCAGATACAACGCTGGAGGACGAAATTTTATCTCACATGTATGCTGGAGACGAAATGGAAGACAAGGCGTTCGCAATGGACGATAAGATTGCCTTTTTCATACTTCCTAACGAGTGGAAACTCGATGAGGAGCATCTTATTAAAATAGTAGAAAGCTCATATTAATGCCATATAAATCAGAAAGTATTCCTATCGCTGGTACAAAGTTAGACCAGCGTAGGAAGCTTTCCAATGAGCAGAGAGAGGCTGTAAAGATTCTTGCTGATAAAGGATATAGCCAACGAAAGCTGGCAGAAATGTTCAATGTTAGCAAGAGTCTTGTACAGTCGATTTTGAACCCACAACAACGTGCGGCACAAAAGAAACGCTCTGCTGCTTATTGGGCGGAAGCTAAAAGAAAATATAGACAAAGGAAACATCAACTATACAAAACAGGAAAATTGAGTGAAAAGAAGACAAAACGCCATCGGAACAATTAGCTCGTTTATCAAAGCTACATTGCCTATATATGGAATGGTTAGCAAACGAGATTTTGTGGTTTCTGACGATCACGTTAAATTGTCCAAGCATCCTCAAAGAGGTCGTGTCTTGGCGATTCTTAAACAGGAATACCCACAATACACTTTTTATTGGATGACTCCCAAAGTGCTTGCGTGGTGTTAAACTTAAAAGTAGAGAAAATGAAGAAAACAATAAAAACAGCAGAACAGCAGCTGCAAGAGATTCTGGACAAATATGGTGTCGAAAAGTTGGAATACAATGGCGATGGTATTTATTATGCCGTTAGTAAGTCAAATCAAGTCATAGTTGCCAGAAAGGATGCTGAAGACAATGGCTGTGAGGAGGGTGGTATTCGTGTGGAGATTTATCCATCTTACGAGAAGCTACGGACAAATAAGAAAGTTCTGGAGCGTCTTCGTAATGATGCTATGGAAAATCAAGATTACGAATATCTTGGTAAACTTGTGTGTTGGGAGCAATTTGGCGATGTCAAATATCAACCACACCCTGTCAATCTGTATTACGCAGACAGTGTTGTCGAGTTGGCTGGAGGTGATGCACTTTATCTTACTGACAAGGAAGACGAGTTGTATAACGGTGCCGAATACACAACTCGTCATGCCTATATGCTTCCGTATATCTCATCTGTTCAGCAGATAAAAGACAAGCTCATCTACCTTATCAATTATGATTTCAAATGCAACAAACAGATTTATAGCGATACGCCTATGCGCTATGCAGACGAAAGTGGCGATGCTGAATCTGTAGGAGCAAATTCATGTGTTGGTGTGTGCCTTCAGATGTCACAGGATGATAAGCCAGCTCTTCAGCTGTGCTTCGTCTATGGCGATAAATTTGAAAACCCTGCTTCTTCAATTGACGTGCCGCTGGAGAAATTACCAGTGGAATCTTTAATTCAAATATATGAAAATCTTATGTAACAATGTTTTTAATCGACAACATCACAAGTTTTATTAGCAAGTGCAAGGCACAGAGAGCTGCCTCTAACGCAGCGGAACGTAAGCAGTTTGCAGAACGTGACGCTCTTGCTCGCTTTAACATCAGTTCTTTTGATGGCAAGCCTGTCATATTGTATGGCGATGTGGTTATCTCTGTTCCGAACGACAAGACAACTGGAGATTCACTTATCCAGTCTATGCTGAAACTTCGTGAGATTTACGTCCAGTCAAAATGTAACAATGGGCAAAAAGCTTGAAAAAGTTAAAGACTCGTATTTCCGCTACATCGAGCTGTCGCAATATCTTTTCGGCAGTGGCGATGCAGCGGTATACGATGTCAACGAAATTCCAGTTGACAACAAGTTTTATCAGCTGGCTCGTGATTTGGCTAATTCTATGAATATATCCTGGGAATCCATGACGCATGAAGAGAGTAATCGCATCATGCTTGCCATGCTTGATGATTGCTATAATGCGATGAGTAAAGGAATATCCAAGAAAGACAAATCAAAACTCGTGATTGATATTAATTTTCAACTCTTAAAGTGATATGTGGTTCAAATATCCAGAAACTTTTAAGCCGTTGCCAAAGCAACCAGACGCAAAGATTGTGTCAATTACTATTGGCGGCAGAACAATGAAAATCGAATAATATGGTGGGAGATATAGTCTTATTCATAAGAAAATGGTGGAAACAAAATATTACTTGTATTCATCATTACGAGCATCGTGTTAGTTATTGCTTCTCATACGATGAATGTACAAAGTGTGGAAGAAAGAAGAATTATTTCAGAATTAGTTAAAGCAACAAATAAACAAAAATTTCAAATGGCAACAAGAACAAAATCGACAGAGACAAAAACCGCTGGAGAATCAAAGCGTCCAGCAAACTACACACCACAGCAAGGCTTAAAAGCCATATTCACGCTGGCAGACATTGAGGACAACCTTCTGTTTGCGGAACTTCGCAGACGTGGTTACACTGGAGAGTTACGTTTTTCTAAGGTAATATCTGTATAGCTATGAGTATAACAAAAGAACACAGATATTACCCATGTAATAACTGTAGATACAAGAAGATAGCAAGTTTAGACCGCTGCCCATTCGATAAAAAGAGTATATGTCCGCTATATAAGGCGTGTGATGCTCTAATTGAATTGGCAGATAGCAAGAGTCAACTTCACGACATTCCAGTTGACTTGATACTGGATGTACTTCGGAATAATGGGTATTCTGGAGAATTGAGACAAACGAGAATCGTAAACATTTAAGCGTATGAACAAGCAACGTAGACAGCAACTATATGACGCAACATCGGCTCTTGATGAAGCTGTTGCTGTCATCCAGGATATTCATTCTGAAGAGGATGAGGCGTTTAACAATCTCTCTGAAGGCTTGCAATGCTCCAGAACTGGCGATTCCATGCAAGAAGCTATGGACACACTTGATGGTTTTGTAGATAAGATTGAAGCTATTAAGGGTGAGATTGAAAAGTTTGCAGAAAACAAAAAGTAAAAAGCAATGATTGATAAACAGAAAATACAACAAGCAGCCAACAACTATATCGGACATGAACCAGAGATTGATGAAGGCTGCAATGTTTCCGCAAGGCGTGAAGCGTTTAAGGATGGCGTTGATTGGTTCAAAAAGAATATCTGGCACAGCTGCCAGGAAGAACCAGAGAAAGGTGAGTTTATTGTCGCTGAGTTTTGCGATGTGGGGAAATGCTATGAGATTGATAGCGCATCATGGACTGACGATTGGGAAGAACATTGCAACCGCAATCATATTATGGCATGGTGCTATATATCAGACTTATTACCATAGGGCAATAGTATTGTATTAATATGAACTATAGCTTACAAAACTATCTGGAGTGGCGTTTCAGAGTGAACAACCACCCTAAGTATTTGAAATACTGCAAACAATGGATTGCAGCGTTGAAAACATCGCAACTCCAGTATTTTGAGAAAGAAATGTCAAACCTTATAAATAAAGGAATTTATAAATCATAATGAACGAATTAAGAAAGAAAACATTCAAGAATGGTGTTGTGTATTGCCTTCAATTAGAAGATGGTTTCCTCGTTGAGACTACCGACACGTTCTTGCCTTATTACACTAAAGATGCAATAGGCAGACATCAAAACAAGTTAGACAACAATGAACTTGGAGACCGCACAGAACGCTGGATGATTGGTGTATCAACAATGTCTGGATGTCCAGTTCGGTGTAAGTTTTGTGCAACAGGCAACATGAAGCGTTATCGTAACCTTACAGCTGACGAGATTGTTGCCCAGGTGGAATTTGCTATCAGTCATGCTGGAGGTGCAGATCCAACTAAGGCAAAGGAGTTCAAGATTAACTACACTCGTATGGGTGAGCCGTTCTTGAATATCGAAGCTGTGAAAGAGGCTATTCGCATCATAACAGCAAAATACCCAAATACACATCACTATGTGTCAACGATTGGTATTAAGGGCAGTGATTTTTCCTTCATCAAGGATAATATCACTCTCCAGATAAGCCTTCACTCATTCGATGACGAGAAGCGCAACTGGCTCATTCCGTATAAGAACAAGATGTCAATTAAAGAGCTTGGTCAGATACGAACCCAGAGCAATTTGAAAACGACCATCAACCTTACTCTTGTTGATACGTCTGATTTCGATGCTAAAAAGCTGAAGGAGTGGTTTGACAAAGAACATTTCTTTGTGAAGTTGTCTCCAATTAATCCCAATAATATCTCAGAGAAAAACCACCTCGGCAATGGTGTTGTCGAAGGAGTAAATTTAGTATAAACTTTTTAATTTTTACAACAATGACAGAAATTAAGAATCAGTTGGATGCAATGGGCTACGATTACGCTGTATGGCGTAAAGGAGGAATAATATGGCATGGTTAGCAGTAGATAAAGATGGTACAGAAGTTATATGTAACACTGAGCCTTATCGAGATACAGTAGATTTTATGTGGTGTATTGAAAATAGTTTTTACTCTGGGGCTGTACAGCTTCCAAAAGGTACAATTAAAAAACTTCTTGGAAGAGAGCTTACATGGGAAGATGAGCCTGTGGAACTTAAAAGTGAATAGCTATGTATAGACCAATTACAATGTACCAGATAGTGTGCGACAGATGTGGCAATGTGTTTGAAGGTACAGATACTCATTCCGCATTGTTTGCTGACAAATGTTCTGATATTGCAGATTACTCAAATTGGGAAGAAATAGATGACAAACACTATTGTCCCGATTGTTACGAGGTAGAAATCGTGAATGGAATATACAACGTTAAAGCAAAACAATTATGAAAGCAATCAAGCCCAAATATGAGGTGGCATTAAAACAACACGTTAAAGGCAGCGTGGATGATGATTACGAAAGCGTTGACTTTATAACAGTGCAAAGCTACAAACAAGCCGTGAAAACCGCAAAGGACTGGTCAAAGCAGCTCGGGTCTGAGACATGTGGTTTTAATGAAACGGAGACTCTTGATGCAGGACTGGCACAAGTTGTTGTTGTATGTTATTACAAAGACAACACCAGTGACTACAACGAAGTCTGGCAAGAGGAATATATTAACGGAAAGAAAACTGAAAGGTTTTCATTATAAGTGTCATAAAAACTATGAGAACAATTAAATTTCGTGGCAGATGCGAGAAAGAAAGCCGCTATGCTGGAGAATGGGTGGAAGGCAGTCTTGTGCAATGCGCAGACGGAACAGCTTTGATTGTTTCCGCACAATCAGACAACTGCCAGTCAATATATCACGTTGATCCAGAGACTGTGTGTCAGTTTACTGGAATGAAAGATCAATACGGCAATGAGTTGTATGAACATGATTATGTGAGAACAGTGAATTGCCTTGCTACACAAGAAATACTATGGAGTGAAAAAGACGCTGCTTTTATCCTCAAATATGAAGATGACGATGGGATATTTACTCAAATAGGTGATATTTTCTTTAAGTTTTTAATGAAAGTTGGTAATGCTTTGATGTATCACGACCCAGAATAGCAACAAAATTCAGTCAATATCGCTCAATCCATGTTCGTAGTCATCATCTTTGATAAGGTTGTAGCTGGCAAGGATTGAACGGTATTGGCTTTGAAATTGCGAATCTGGAGTGTAAGCATGAAGGCGAGATTCAAACATGGCTTTAGCTCGTTGTTGTGCTTTTACAGTATTTGTTTCTTTCTTTGTCGTGGGGCGATTGGCTTTCTTAGGAGCAGCTGGAGGTGTAACGTGGCGAGATTCTGCTGGCTTTATAGTACCACATAGAATACCGAGGTAATATTGAACTCTTTCATCTAACTGACGAAGATATGGCTCGACATCGCCTAATTTGCCATGCTTATTCAGTTCTCGCAGACAGTCATAGCAAGAACGTAGGCGTTCTCTTCCAATTCCAGAAGTATATACATCTACAGCAATGGCTTGACTTAATCGTTTAATGGCTTCGCTTGTTTCTGCAATATAAATATTGCTTGATTTGGTCGGCAGATGTCGCTTGAAGTAAGAAAGCGGAGAGGCTTTTAACTTGTTGAGAGCTGCAATTTCTGCTTGTGTTAATTTATGTAGTTTCATAGTGACTTAATGTTTGGTTTTATTTGATTCAAAATTGGAAGAGTATGCTTTTACGCTGGGTGATTTGTATGTTGATAAGTTGCTGGAAGTGTTGCATTTATGCAACTTTACTTTACGCTTGCTCAGGTCTATATGGAACCTTTGGTGGATATACCTCTTTGGGTGCTCCATCTTTTCAAAATGGATTATCAACGTCTCCATCGAACTCGCTTTATAAAAGCAATACGGACATTCGTATGGATCAGATGGCCAACTTATGATTTCTTTTTTCGACATAGTTATCACTTCTATATGTAATTTTTCCGCAAAATTAGCGATAACCAATGATATACACAAATATTATTCCAATAAAATTTGAAATACACAATTATTTTCGTACCTTTGCAGAAAGGTTTTAATTATGACAAGACAAGAATTTTGTGATCTTCTGGCGGCAATACGCCAGCAATCAAACAAAAAAATGACTGAGATATGTGCCGCTATGGGTGTATTACCAACAGCTATCTACAGATTAGAAAAAAACTATAACAATTTTGAGATAGATAAAGCTTTGGTTTACATTAAAGCTTTAGACGCTGAACTTTATCTGCAAGGCGACAATTTAGACGTTTTGCTTAATAGTAGCGCAGATTTCTCCAGTTGGTTAAAAGACATCCGAAAAGGGCTGTACTCGCAAAGAAGTCTTGCGAAAAAAGTGGGGTGTGCATATTTAACAATAGCCAATATTGAACGTGGCGCAACTGTTGTACGCATAGACACTCTGTTAAAATTGATAGAAGTATTTGGCTACACAATTAAAATTGAACCGAAATGAGAAATTGGATAAATAACAATGGACGTGGATGTTTGGTAATATTAGCCTATTTTACATTTCTCATAATCATACCATTTATTATAGTGCAAAAATATTACGATACAGATAAGGATCTATCTCAAATTGCTTTTATTGTATTATTTTTAAGCGTTGGCTTTATAGGTTATTTATATGACAAAAACAAAAAGAAGAAACGATGATCCGTTTACGTCAAAAAGACATTGAACGTCTCGCCATCATAACAGATGGTTCTGTCGATTATCTGACAAAGCTCGTTTCTATGAGCCTCATCGACCACAGCTATGCGGTTGACCAGCTCATCAAGTATAGCTATAAGAAGCTAAAATCCGAGAAACGATACACTCCAGCTCAGATGATAGAGGCATTGATGCGTGAGTACGGAGCTTCAAAAAGCAAAGTTCAAAACGCAATTTACAACAAGCGGTCAAGCGAGCATTATTGTTCTGAATGTATGAAGAAAATTTCAGTTTCTGAATACAAAAGGAATGATGGCTTGTGTGACTCATGTTTTGCAAAACACATTCAAATTGATATTTAACATCTTAAACAAGTAGAATTATGGACAAGAAGGCTAATGAGGCATATTGCTACTATAAACAGCAACTGCCAGATACCGTATGTTTATTCCGCTTAGAGGATGCTTACGTTGCTATATGTGACGATGCAGTAAAAGTGGCTAACTATATTCCAGATGCGAAGCTGGAGGAGTGCGAGAATCACATGGCGAGTCTCAAACTGCCTGTTGCAGACATTCTTGATATTGTCGGAATTTTGGCTTCAAATGGAGTCAAGACTAAGATGATACAAAGTCGCAACAACTTGGGTAAATTCGACTTTCCAGATGTCAAAACGCTGGAAGATGAGCGAAATGCCGATTACTAATGAAAAATTTTTCATTGGGATGGTGGCTTGCCTCCAGAATCTTAAACTATCTGACTAAAATACAGGGAGTTATGAGTCCGTAGAAGGAGAAATTCATTATAACACTAAACGCTTGATTATCAACTATTTAGGACTAAAATTAGTTTGAAAATCATTCGTTTTTCTTATTTATTAACTGTACTTTTGTGGTGCGTTTCCTATCTCAACTGGGAAATGCACCACATTTGTTTTATTAGCATATTCAAAAAATTGATATAAAAATGAGTAACATCAACAATCCAGAAACAGAGAATGTAAAGGAGCCAGTCGAGAAAATCAGCACTAAGCTCAAGTTTGTAAAATCAGACAAGACCGATGCGTATGTCGGATTTGTGTCACAGAACCCTAAGACAAAACGTTATTGTGGTGTTCGCCAGGATTCGCCTTATCCAAAGAAGGTGTGCGTTCTGGACAAGAAGCTGACATGTGAGATTCTTACAAATGTCCTGTATGACGTAGAGCTTATCCCAATGCACGAGCGCAATGGTTATGTGGTGATTTCTGCTATTCCTTGTGAGTTCAAGGCTACAATTGAGACTTTGTATATCCCGAAGATCCAGTATCGAATTGACGTTAAGTTCGGCAATAAGTGTATCACTTTCGACCCTATGGACGGAACAAAGGATAGCGTTAAGAAGCTGTCTGTTTGCCGTGCTGTTCTGGAGAAGCGTGTTGACATCAAGAACCTCACACAGGTTTTGGATGACTTTGACGCTGCTGCAAATACTTTACTTAACAGAATGTTTGCTGATGGACTCGGACGAAAAGTATATCGCTAAGAAACCTAAACTTCCTCGAAAGAGGAAGAAGGTTGCTATTAAAGCGCAAGGCCGTGATTGGTATAGAAAAACTATCCTGCTTTACAAGATAACACAGAAGAACGGACGTTTTTATGAGCCAGTTTGCAAATTCTGGGTTAATGCTGCTGTAAGATATATTCCTTACGGCAGACAAGGTGGTAAATTGCTTGTCACGCCTACACCAACAAAGTATTGGTAGCATGAATAGACCAACTGAAGGAATTGCGGTAGATGCTGCACACTCAACCAAAAATCTGGTGACAGAGTTTCAAGGTATTGACCTTGCTACAGGAGAACAGATTTTCTATAAAAATTTAGGAAATCAAACTGTAAACATTGGAGAATTTCTTGGAGTGGTTGAAGCTGTCAAGTATGTTATTGAGAACGACTTTCAACCTCGACATATATATACTGACAGCGTGACAGCTCTAACGTGGTTCAAAAATAAAGTAACTGCTTCCAACAAGAAATGCAAAGACCTCCAGAAAGCGGAGATTTTCTTGAAAGCTTTTGCTTACGATGTGGATTCCATAGAAGTCAGTCATTGGAACAACAAAGAATGGGGCGAGACTCCAGCTGACTTTGGCAATAAAGGTAATTCAAAAAAATAAGCGGGAAGTACAACCGATCGAAGACACGAACAACTTAGTAAAGTTCACGTTTTAAGCCATTTGGCGTGAGAAGTTTTGTATCGTCCAGAACGTAGGCTGGCGGTGTGGTACCGAGCAGGGTATTTTATCGGTACAATTGGAGGTTATGGTACAGTCTTTTATTCATACGATGTAGTTCACCATAAGACTGGTAGGTTCGACTCCTGCACCTTCACTTATTTTGTTCTATTTGGAAAGACCTCACTCTGGTTCGTGAGAATAGGAGTGTTTTTTCAAAAAATCACTGAATTTACAAACTTGTGGAAATCTGGTTTGCTATTCATAAACGTAACAACATCGCAGAGTAGAGCAGCGGTAGCTCGCCAGGCTCATTACCTGGAGGTCACTGGTTCGATTCCAGTCTCTGCAACTATAAAACAGCGAAACAAAAGCAAATATGGGAATAGGTATTATGAAGCGTGTTAGGAATAAGATTGGCAAGTTCCTACACAAGAATAAGAAAAATGAGGTTCCGCAGTATGACATAGAGCTTGACAAACAGCCTGTATGTGGCAACTGCAAACACTTCAAGCGTGTCGGCTATAACGGTGTTGTTGGAGTTTGCACACATGAAAAGGCTCTACATCATACGATAGCTAATAAACTTGATACATACGGAAAGCCGACAACAAGAGGTTATTATCTTGCAGTCATGCCTCATTTCCATTGTGGTATGAAACTCTATACGGCAAAGTAACATATTTTTCATGGGGCAATTAGTCGAGTGGTTAGGCGGCTGTCTGCAAAACAGTTTTACGCTGGTTCGATTCCAGCATTGCCCTCTATAAAAGGTTCTGTAGCTCAGATGGCAAGAGCGTATGCTTTGCAAGCATAGGGTCGTGAGTTCGAGTCTCACCTTCTCCACAAGCGATTTGTCATTGGAATACCGCTGTATTCAGTTAGGAAGATATGCAACGTGATACCTTGTGTATTAGGTGGTGCGAATCCATCCAGCGGTTCAAAGGTTTAGTTTTGAGGTTAATTAGGTTGTTTAGTAGGATTGCGAGGCAAATTGGTTTTTGATTGTTTTACCAATTTGCCTCTTTTTTACTTACAATAGTTGACTGATATAACGATGAATATATAACTTAACAGATAAGATATGAAAGTAATTAGTAGAAAACAACTTCCAACACAATCTCATTGGGGTTGGAAAGCTCTTACAGCGTATTTGGCACTTGAACACTTTAATGCTCCTGGATGGGTTTGGGGTGTCGTTGGTTGCATCTTTACACTTGCGTTTATCGGTCGCATCTATTATTGGTGCAACGAGAAGGAGACATATATAAACCTCTAACCCAATTCACCATGCAGAAATATTTCAATACAAATACAGTATCGGCAGAGCCTATGGACGAGCTGGAGGCTTATGAAAAAGGCTATGTTCGTAGTTATTCCGTAAGCGGTTACAGTAAAGCCCCACGTCAAGGCTACCACGTCCAGTATACAGATCAAGGTGGTAGCGTATGTGACGGTTGGTCTCCAAAAGATGTATTCGAGAAGGCATATCAAGTAGCGGAAACACCTCTTGACCGTATGAACATTGAATACAAAGAGGAATCAGAACGTTATGAGAAAGGAAAGAAGTTCGTAGACAGTATGAATTTCGACAAGTTGAATTACTTGGCAAAAACTCTTCTCTCAGCGCAGAACGAGTCTCAGCGTGAGTATTGCTACCTATTAGCAGATAGAATGGCTCAGATGTCAAATAAACAGGTATTTCCGACCAATTATGACTTCGGCACTGCCATTAAGTTCCTTAAAGCTGGAGGTGCTATCCGTAGAGCTGGATGGAATGGCAAGGGAATGTTTGTTATCAAGCAAGTTCCAGCTAACATCAAAGCGGATGTTATTCCTAACATGCAGTCGCTTCCTAAGATTGCAAAGGACATTCTGATGGCTCGCAACGATGCTCATATTGACTATACCAACCAGATGTTGATTATTAATCCAGATGGAAGAGCCGACTCATGGGTTCCGTCTTCCAGCGATGTGTTCGCAGAGGATTGGGAACTTGTAATACAGTAGATATTATTTAACCACATAAATATCAGTTGCGGAACCGCCACTTGCTCGTGATGAGTAGGTGGCGGTCATTTTTATATACAGGCTTGCATAAATGCCTGTTGAAGTTTTAGCTGGTTATCTACGCTATTGCCGTTGTAATAATGTTTCTGAATGACATCTACACTCGTTCCAGCAACAGAAGCAATGTAAGCTATGGGTAAACCATGATCGAGCGCAACTGTAATAGCAGTATGTCTGAACACATAGGCATACAAATCAAAATCACATTGCAATTCATTACCTACATCTTTGAGCCATATATTTAGTTTCTGTCGAAACTTCTTAAAGATATAGTCCTTCGTAACGTGTTTCTTTTCTTCTTCGTCATCCATAATTGGAAACACATAACCATCCTTTGATTGTCCAGCATACTTATTGATAACTTCCTCCATCTTAGGGGTTATTGGAATTTCCACCATTTTGTGCGTTTTCTTGCGTCTGGCGAGGATTGTATGATTTCTGGTAATATGCTCCACCTTCAGCTTTATAACGTCACAGGGAGCAAAAAACGACTGTAACATGAACACGCAGAAATCATAGTACAGTTCTACCTTTTCTCTGTTTGCCCATTCTGGAGTAAGGTTAAAAATGTCAACGTGCATGAAGTCCTTAATTTGGTCTTTTGTAAGCACATCTGGATGCTTCATATCGTCTTCGTATTTTGCTGGGTTATAGTCATTGAAGTTGAAATCACCTATGCGCACGAGAGAAAAATCTACTTCACGGTCTTTTGAGGCTCGTCCAAGAATAGCTCTAAATGTCTTTGCCGTGCCTTTGAAGCCACTGTACTTTGCAAATATTCCAGCTATCTTAGAACAGAAATCATAGTTAATGTCTGAGAATTTGATGAGATTGAAGTCTGGAATGATTTTACGGCATTTGGTAAGCAGTTTCTCATAACACTCAAAGTTACAGCCCTGCTTTTGCTTTTCACGTTCAATAACTACTTCCATGAACTGTTCCAAAAACATAGCAGAACCAGCAGCTTCTGTCTCAATGCCGTTTGCTTTATTCAGAATTTTTGAATGGGAATAATAAGACGCAACTTGTCGGGCATTGTATTCTGGATGTTCCAAGCATAGTTTACGGTACACTTGCTTAAAGTCTTCCAATGCCTTGTTGTTCTCTTGATAAGAAGTAGCATAAGTGGAAAAACGTTCTTTGTCGGCTTTCCAGTGTTTGAGAATATTAGGATTACCAACAAGAATACTTTTGACGGATTTGTAGTACCTTTCCTTGCCTTCGCTTATTCGTAGAACAAGAAAGCCGTCTCGTACAATGAATTTTAGCTTCACCATGATTTTGCCATTTAGTTAAAAATGTTAAAGAAGATGATGAACCAATGGATAGAAATCTATCTGGAGAATGTTCCGCACATAGGTCAGCACACTGTATAAAGTTCGTGCCTTTATTTGTGAACCTTTCGGAATATTCAGTTTAATGGCTCCATGCTACTTTCGTAGCTCAACTAAATAGCTCGCAATGAGTGTTTTCATGTCACTTTGAACACAAATTCACTTTAACGAAAAACGAGGAACTTTTTAAGGCTCCTCGTTTTATAGCGGTGCGTACGAGACTCGAACTCGTGACCCCATGCGTGACAGGCATGTATTCT